>Ga0316201_10000305_pt1 | contig 26295 bp, 19 predicted proteins | sample CS6wburrow_MG_FD_204516 | JGI IMG/M metagenome (GOLD analysis project Ga0316201, IMG submission 204516) | Coastal sediment microbial communities from Delaware Bay, Delaware, United States - CS-6 worm burrow | ecosystem: Environmental > Aquatic > Marine > Coastal > Sediment | place: USA... | reverse complement strand
CATTAACGCGCCTTTTGTCGCGTCACTCCATATCGATTTCAAACCCATACATATCAGCTTGTTGAAGTCTGCGACTGGTACCTCAATGCGAGCATGGTAATATCATCGGACTGCCTGGCTGCACCCCGAAACTCATTTATGGCGTCGAGTATACTGCTGAGAAAATTGTCCGGAGAGTTGTGTTGCGGGTCGGTAATTTTCATGATTCGTGATTCACCAAACTGCTCGCCTTCAGGGTTTTTGGCTTCATTGACACCATCGGTATAGGTAAAAATGAGATCGCCTTTGTTCAGCGTTACGGTCTCAACGGCGTACTGTGCAGTTGGAAACAGGCCTATGACGCCACCGGTGACGTCCAGCAACTCGGTCTCTCCGTTTTGCCGAAAGATAATGGGGGATTCGTGCCCGGCGTTGACATAGTGCAATATACCTGATTCAGTATCCAGCAATGCAAAAAACACCGAGGCAAACATACTCGAACCGGCGTGCGTGGTCGCAATATAGCGATTGGTCGTAAGCAGGCTGTTTTGTAACACCTGATCCGCCGTGATGGAGGTACCAACTGTTTCCATATCAACCAGGCCGGAACACATGTTGCCATACAATGAGGAAGCCCGGATCAGGCTGCGAAACAATGTCATGAACAAGGCGGCGCCCACACCTTTATCACACACATCGCCGATCACGATGGCCAGGTGGGGAAGGGTGGTGAGTTTGAATACGTCGTAAAAGTCTCCGGCTACTTCGCGCGCGGCAACAAATGAGGATCCAATTTCCCAGTTCTCCAAAACGGGTATCGTGGCGGGTAAAAAACCTGCCTGGATCCGTCTGCCTATCTCCATTTCCTTTTCGTAGCTGATCAGTTTTGTCGAACGCGTTTTTACCTCACGAATTATCTCCCTTTCGCGTTGGAGTACCCCGTGTATGACAGCCTTGAATGCGTTCGGATCGGTGGCAAGGGACTCGTAAAACACGTCCCTCTCAATGCTCAGTAACAGCGTGTCACTTTGCGTCGTTACCGATGCGCTGCGTTTCTCAGCGTCTAAAACTGACATTTCACCGAAAACGTCACCGGTACCGATATTGGCCAGGACGACTTCACCGTGGTGAACTCGTGCACTACCGGAAATGATGAAGTACATATTTGAACCGTCTTCACCGCGGGTGATAATTTTTTTCCCATTGGCGACACTCAGCATTTCCGCTTTCGCTGCCAGATCACTCAGTACGCTGTCTTTCAACCCCTGCAGAAACTTGCACTTCCTGAGAGTGTCGATCCTGGTTTCGATAGAAGTGACAGATGTTTCCATGCAGCGTTCCTTGGTTTATAAAAGTATTGGGCTCAGCGCAAACCTTGCAGGCGTCAATGGAGAAGCACCTTCTGATGAACTTACTTTATCTGCTTGGGTAGCATGCGGCCCATTCAAATGGACGCCTGACATTACCTTTACAGAAATCATACATAGGAGTATATAAGGTAATGACAAATAAGCTGACAGAAGTTGCTGAAACCGGTGAATGAGTTCAGTCATTAAGGCAAGTTCAGAGGTCCGTGACGGTCAACACCGCTTTGTACAATCCATTTAGTTGAGGAAGGCAACCGGCATCCGTTTTGCAGGTATCAGGCACTTCCCGGTTTACTCATATCCATCCGCCATGCGATCTGAGTGTTTCCATCTGACGGGCAGACCGGTCTGATCGCCCCAAGTACAAGGCCGGCTTCGGTAAAGCGGTCACTAATCCTGCCGATGTCTTCACAGCTACGCGCTGCGCGCAACATTTGCTCCTGTCGCTGGGTAACCCCGACGACGTTTTTCCAGCCGTCTTCCAGGGAAACTCTCAGGTCGATTGGCCTGTAACGTTGCCGTTGGCTCCAGAGTTGGAGAAATTCTGTTGAGTAAAACAGGGCCGAGTCGTCATTCGGCGGGTTTTCAGAGAGTTTCTTGACAAGTTTCTTCGCTTTTCGGAGATGTGGGGTTTTTCTTTTCAAGGTTTCCATGTCACCTGATTCGGCAGCCTTCGCAAGAGCCAGGACCAGGCTGACGGGACCATTTTCATCAAGGACGCTGTGAAGACGTGCCACGCGATAGCCGATATCACGTGAGACACCCCCCCTTTTGGCATGGATAATCAAACGTAGCTGCCCACCCGGGGCAAGCACACGGGCGGCTTCCTGGATGGCAGGTTTCTCGTCGGCGTATTCAAAACCAAACTGGGAGACGATACCCTGGAACCGCTCATTACCGAATGGCAATTTTTCCAGTCTGACGCCGCCTTGAAAACGAATCTGCCGGAACAAATGCTCCGGATCGGACATGTAACTTGGTGGATCAATCCTGGCAGCATCGACGGCGTCAATCACCAGCCGAATACCACGTTCCCGGGCCCGTTTGGCACAAAGCATGGCAACCGCGCCATTGCCTGTGGCCAGGTCAAGAACCCGGGCATCGGGGGAAAGCGTATCGACCAGTTCACTCCAGACCTGATCCAGATTAAGATCCATGCCACAATCGTCAAAGCAACTTGCACCAGAACCGGTGCGCCAAAACGCACTCCAGGCGTCTTGCGACTGGGCATCTACAAAATTCATGTTAATTCAGACCCGAGTTATCCCGAAAAGATTTCGACAATGTAGAATATAGCGACAGGGAAGTCAAAACCCTATTCGGGGTCATTCTGGCTTGTGATTCTTGTTGTTTGGAGTTGGCACAACTGCTTTTTAGTCAAGCCGCCTTGAGCTGTTGAACACTGGCGGAGTCTCAGGGTAATTGCGATCAGCGTATGGTTAATGGTGGTGGCCTGAAAACAGGTGTTAATTACCCAGGCCTGGCGGAGTCAACTTGTCAGAGCTATACAGATGGCATACAGGGGTGATTCAGGCAATTTTACCTGGGGGGTCTGTCAATTAATGCAGTGTTCTTTATCCCCCGGTTGGGTGATCATATACCTGCGGTTCAGGGAGGAGCCAGGTGTAAGGAAGCACCACCAGCCAGGAAGTCAGGCAGGAAGGAAGGCAGGGAAGCCTGGCAAGTTGAAAGAACGCACGGAAGCACGATAGGTAAAAAGGTCAGGTTCAATTAAGAATTAATGCGGTCAGGTTTATTTAAACACGGTAAACCTGAGGTTCAAGGAAGAATCCGGTGCAAGGATGCACCACCAGCTAGGAGGCCAGGAATGAAGGCATGGAAGCCTGGCAAGCTGTAAGAACGCACGGAAGCTCAAAAGTAAGAAGTGTCAGGTTCATTTAAACCGATGACGTTTAAATGAACCTGGCTCCGTTGTTGGATTTTTGCCAATACTCACTTCCCGGTCAACACGGCTTCAGAAAACTCACAAAACAGGGGCATTATCCTGATTGATATTGAAGCTGACCCTTACAGCCTCCAATCCAGCCTCAGCCGCCTGTAAATTGAAGGCCACCAGGTCGTTGTCAATCACATCTTCCAATCGATTCAGCGCGGCATCTATCGCAGCTACCAGTTCATTACGGACCGCGATTGCCGAGTCAGTTGGCGCATGATCGCCAAAACCGGCAAGGGACATCACACCGGCCAGTTTGTCGTTCAGACGTATGGGGAAGTTGAGTGGATCCTGCGGGCTTTCCATTTTTGTCTGGTACAGGGTCTCCTCGATGCTGCTCAACATGCTTTTCAGATCGCTTGCTGCTTCAAGCAGACCGGAAAACTGTTCATCTTCTTCAATACGCGCCTCAATCGCGGTCAATTGGGCCTTGGCCTCACGAATCCGGGTGATCGCGCGATGTGCTTGCGTCAGTTTAAGGTTAATACCGGTTACGAAATCATGCTGTGCCTGGTATTCAGCTGCGGAAACGTCCAGACGCGGGTCGGCGCGTATTTCAAAACTGACGGTTTGCTGCGAGTCGCCGTGTCTTAGCGTGGCTTGGTAGCTGCCGGGAACCGCCCGGATACCTTTCAACGAACTATTCCACAGCACCAGGTCCTTGAACTTCTCAACACCGGGATACCGCATATCCCAGACGAACAGGTTTAACCCTGCCTTTGTTTCGAGTTTCCTGTCATCGTCACCAAGTACCGGGGTTTCATCCTCTTTCTCATCCGCCGGCTTGGGTGTGAAAGTACGGATAACACCGCCGTCTTCGTTTGTGATCTCAAGTGAAACGTCACTATCCACCGGCAGTTCCTCAGCCAGCCAGTAATAGAGGGGCACACCGGCCGGCGGGTTGCGTCCCCTGTTCCCGGGCTTCTCATCTGTCCCGTTTCTTAAACGCCAGGCCGGGGCCGGTGTGAACAGGTGCAGTGCCTGGCTGAATACGGACTCATCCGCCTGGCGCAAGACCACAACATCGTCCAGAATCCAGTAACCACGGCCCTGGGTAGCGGCAACCAGGTTACCTTCTTTAATCGCCAGGTCGGTGACAGGCACTACCGGCAGGTTGAGCTGTACACTCTGCCAGCTTTTGCCGTCATCCTTTGACATATAGACGCCTGACTCGGTACCTGCAAACAAAAGACCGCGCTGTTCATCGTCCGCGCGAATCACACGGGTGAAATGGTCGGAGGGAATTCCCCCGGTGATCTTTACCCAGTTTTTTCCGTAGTCGGTGGTTTTGAACAGGTAGGGTCTGAAATCGTCACTCTTGTAGGCGGTTGCAGCGAGGTAAAGTCCGCCGGCTTCAAACGGATGCGGCTCAATGGAATTAATTTGGATCTCTTTTGGCAAACCGCTGTTGCGGCCCCCGGGTGTAACATCTGTCCAGTTCTGACCACCATCGCGGCTGATATATAACATACCGTCGTCGGACCCCGTCCAGATGACACCGGCCTGGGACAATGATTCAGCCACCGCAAAGATCGTACCGTAATACTCGACACTGGTATTGTCCTTGGTGATGGGTCCGCCGGAAGCACCCTGTTTTTCCTTGATATTACGTGTCAGGTCCGGGCTGATAGCCTGCCATGTCTGGCCATCATCAGTCGTTTTAAACAACACGTTGGCCGCCGCATACAGGGTATCGGGGTCATGCGGTGAAATCATCAGCGGGAAGTTCCAGTTGAATCGATATTTCAAATCCGCAGCGCCCCAGCCCATCGGGTTGTCCGGCCATACGTTGATCGCGCGAACATCACCATTACCATGGTTATAGCGGATCAGGTATCCACCGTAGGATCCACCATAAACGATATCCGGGTTATCGGGGTGGGCAACGATGTGACCGCTTTCACCACCCGCCGTGGGTTCCCAGTCGCGTGTGCCGATGGCGTCGTTGAACGCCGAACGCGAACGGATCCGGATAGCGGAATTATCCTGCTGACCACCGAGTAAACGATAAGGAAATGCGTTATCCGTAGAAACCCGGTACATTTGTGCAGTGGGCTGATTGGATTGCACCGACCAGTTTTCACCACCGTCATAACTGATGTTGGCCCCACCATCATTTGCTTCGATCATGCGTTTGGGATCATTGGGGTCGATCCAAAGGTCGTGGTTATCACCATGCGGTGTGGATATTCTTTCAAAGGTCTTACCCCCATCCATGGATTTATGAAAACGGACGTTCATCACGTAAACGGTATTTTCATCCAGCGGGTCTGCCTGGATTCGGGTGTAATACCAGGCCCTCTGGCGTAACTTGCGTTCCTTGTTGACACGTTTCCAGGTTTTACCGGCATCAGTGGAACGGAACACCCCGCCATCTTCCGCTTCAATGATGGCGTACAGATTATCCGGATTACTTTCCGAGACACTTATGCCGGAGATGCCCAGCGGTGGTTTTGGCATACCCTTATTTTCAGAAATGGATTGCCAGTTATCGCCACCGTCGGTGGACTTCCAGAGTTTTGAACCTTCACCGCCGGACTCAAGACTGTAAGGTGTTCGAATGACACGCCAGCTGCTGGCATACAGGATACGCGGGTTGGTCGGGTCCATCGCCAGGTCAACCACGCCAACCTCATCATTCACATAGAGAATCTTCTGCCAGTTTTTGCCACCGTCGGTCGAGCGGAACACACCGCGTTCTTCATTGGCGCCAAACAGGCTCCCCATGGCTGCAACATAAACAACATCGGGGTTTTTCGGGTGAATGCGTATGCGCGGGATACGCTGGCTGTCTTTCAGGCCGATATGGGACCAGGTTCGGCCGGCATCGGTAGACTTCCAAATGCCATTACCCACGGAAACGTTGCCACGCACGGTTTTTTCACCAGTTCCTACGTAGATTACATTCGGATCCCATGAAGAAACCGCAACGGCTCCAATGGATCCGCCGAAAAAACCATCCGAGATATTGGTCCACTTGCCGCCGCCGTTAGTGGTTTTCCAGACACCGCCACCGGTTGAGCCAAAGTAAAAAGTCTCCCGGTCTTGTGGGATACCGGTGACCGCTGCTGAACGCCCTCCGCGGTAGGGCCCGATCTCGCGCCACTTCAACCCTTCTAACTTACTTTCATCCCAGGTGGCCGTGGCTGAGTGAGCCGGCAGGCAGAATACCAGTAGCAATAAGATTGAAAGGCGTGACATTGGATACTCCCGGTTATTATTTTGAAAGGCAGGGTGGTGATTATGACGTATTTGAGAATACGGGTCAGGTATATTGCTGTCCCAAACATTCTGACTCTTCCAAGTAAAAACTTACGCGAGTCACAGGGATGTGAGAAGAGCGTCCTTGTGGGACATGGAGTTCTTAGCTGTCGGCCGCCGAGGTGATATGGTGTCTTGCTTCAGGACACGCCGTAATTACGTCCTTGTAGGCTTGGATGAAACATCCCTGTTTCATACAGTCCTGAAGTAAGGCACCACACCCCCTCGGCTACGATCGTGCACTCCGAACATTTCAAATGGTAATGCCTTCGGCGTGTCCAGAGCCGGGGTGAGCATCAACTGCCAGGACCGTGAGCGACAGGACGTCGCGACCGAGCTTACATGGACGTATTTACAGCGAGTCCTGGCAATTGATGCCCGCCCCGGCTCCCCACTCAACTAATTAAATGAGACGGTAATGGGTCAGGTACAATTATTGGTGATGATATTGCTTAATGGTGTTTACGCCTAAAAGGGCAGGTGCAAGTGGGTTATTGGATTTTTGTAGTCTTGGTCTTGGTTGGCGTAAGCCTCGCATTGCTTATTCCGCATTTGCGGCTGAAAATGGCGGTGGCTGCGCCGTTTCCGGCTGAGTGGGTTGAGATTGTTGAGCGGAATATTGCGGTTTATCGAAACTTGCCGATGCCACTGCGGCTTCAGCTCAGAAACCTGATCAAGCAGTTCCTGCATCAGAAGCACTTCAGCGGCGCCCATGGTCTGGAGATCACCGACGAAATTCGCGTCACCATAGCGGCCGAAGCCTGTATGTTACTGGTCAACCGTAAAACCGGTGTCTACCCGGCTTTGCGTTATATCATCGTGTATCCAAGTGCTTTCGTGGTCGACCGGGCACAGAGCAGCGCCGGGGGTGTTGTCAGTGAGGGTCGTAAGGGTCTGCTGGGTGAATCGTGGAGCAATGGCAAGGTCATCCTGGCCTGGGATAATGTTTTGCACGGCTCGCGCAATTTTGTTGATGGCCAGAATGTTGTCCTGCACGAATTTGCACATCAGCTGGATAGTGAGTCGGGTGCGACCAATGGCGCACCCATCCTGGCCGGGAGCAATTGTCTGCGTACCTGGGCATCAACCTTGTCCGGTGAGTTCGAAGAGCTTCAGAAAGATGCCTGGCGGGGCAAAAAGTCGCTGTTAGATCACTATGGTGCGACCAACCCGGCTGAGTTTTTTGCCGTGTCTACCGAAACATTTTTTGAAAAGCCAGAACAGATGGCAAAGCACCATTCCGAGTTATTCGAAGTGCTTAAGGCCTATTACCGGATCGACCCAAGGGATTGGCAAACTCCCGGGTAGTCTCCCTTTAAACTCCTATGCGGAAATAGGATGAATAGAATAAAAGACGCCCCGTCATTTCCTGTGCAATAGCTAAAATGAATATTAGCGTCAACCAGGTTGAATCGCTGTACCCAGGTAACAAATCCGGTTTAACGAAGAGAATCACCACAAGCTGGCTGATAAATATCAGGATCGCCAAGCGAAAAATGAAAACCCGGTAGAACAAACCCTTGTGAAATACCAGCTTATCCATGCCCTGAACCATTGTTGCCAATCTGAATTGATGCGTCACCGCTGAAATGATTTCTACCAACAGGATGCTGACCAGGACAATCCAGAAAACCCTGAGGATATGATCAGCAATCTGGATCGACCCTCCAGCGTGAAGTAACAGCAAGGTCAGCAAACCCAGGACAAGTGTGGTTGAAACAAAACTCACTGGTGTATTCCAATTATTCCATGGCGGAATGGTTGGCACGGTATAGACCCGGGTCATTGTCCATAGCAAAGCCACTCCGCTTATGGAACCAAGCACTACCAGGTATTTCTGAAGTCCAGGGTAGCCAGTCTTCCATCCCAGGATGACTGTAACAACAAGGCTTAAAGAAAAAGCACCGATGGACAGGATTTCACGACTCAGCCATGAGCCTGACAGGTTACTCAGCGCCCTGGGGGCATTAACGGGTTTCCCGAGGTGTAAAAAAGAACTGAGTGTTGCACTGCCGATGAGGATCAGTGCCAGCAAAACCGGATTCTGCAGGCTCAGACCCGTGTGGTAAATCGAACTCAGACCCGGGTTGTGAATAACCGGCCAGGATAACCACAGGATCGTGCCTGCGCTCCATTGCGCGAGCGTTGTAAAAAAAACCAATGACCAGTCCCTGTTAGACAAACTTTACCTCCTCGATGTTGGCTACCCCGGGGCTCGCACCTTGTGCTTTTTGATGTGCCTTGATACAAAGGGAAGGTTCGGTAACTGATGGGTCGGGCAGGGGATAAATATGCTCGGTCGGGCCATACTTCTCAACCAGTTCCTGGTAGTCCCCGAAATCAAGCGCGCGCATTGGACAGGCATCAACGCAACTCGGGTTCTTACCCTGGTCAATATAATCGGCACAAAAATCGCACTTGCCCATGACTCCCTTTTCCGGATTAAATTGTGGTGCGCCATAGGGACAGACCCAGGAACAATACTTACAACCGATACAAAGGTTCTGATCGATCTGGACAATACCGTCCGCACGCTTGAAGAGCGCTTGGGTCGGGCAGTTTTTAACACAGATCGGGTCTTCACAGTGATTACACGACATGGACAGGTTGTAGGCAAAAACATCCTGCCGCCATGTGGCACCCCGCTTTTTCCAGCCACCGCCGGTCACTTCATATATTCTTCTCCAGACCTGGCCCGGACCCAAATCGTTCTTGTCCTTACAGGCCATCTGGCAGGTTTTACAGCCTGAGCACGAACCTGAATCGAAATAAAACGCCGGTCTCTTCATGGTCTGGATCCAAGCGATTCAACTTCTGCCATTATGGTGTGCTGCGCATTGCCAAAGGTGAAAGGCGTCCAGCGCTCTGAGGTCAGGGTGTTTACAGATCCGCCAATATCATTGCCATCACTGTCCGGTTTCCACCAGGCACCCTGGGGGATATTTACAACACCCGGAAGTATGCGTTTGGTGATGCGGCAAGGGAGGATCACCGTTCCTCTATCGTTGAATATTTTTACCTTTTGACCGTTTTTCAGACCCCTGTCCCTGGCATCCAGCGGATTAATGAAAACCCGTTGTGGGAAGGCTTCCTTGTTCCAGTCGACATTGGCCAGGGTGGAATGCATACGCGGCATAAAATGTGTACCGATCACCTGTAGCGGATATTGCTCACTTTCACTTCCAAAAGGACTCTCCCATTCCTGGATGTACTTCGGGATAGCGGGTACCTCGTCCGGCAGATTCCTGTTGAACATCTCCTCACAAAAGATCTCGATCTTGCCGGATGCGGTTGGCAGCGGATTCTCTACCGGGTTTTCTCTGAACTTCCGGAATGCTACCTTCGGTTGGTCAACGGGTCTTGAGTAAACCCCGAGGTTGTTTTCCTCGAATTCCTCAAGGCTGGGTAAGCCGGGGAATCTCATTTCACGATAATCATCCAGCAGCACACTGATCCACTGTTTTTCATCGCGGCCTTCGGTATATTCTTCGCCGATTCCGAGCTTCTGGGCGACCGCAGCACAAATCGCGTAGTCACTCTTTGTTTCCCAGGGCGTATCGAGAATCTGTGGTTGAAGGATCAGTTCTTCACCATATTTCCATCCGTCTTCCATACCCCAGGTTTCAAACTGGGTACAGGCAGGCAGAATCAAATCTGCGAACTGCGCGGTTACCGTCATGAAGTTGTCCTGCACCACGAAGAACTCCAGCATGGATGTGTCCTTGATGATTTCGATGGTGCGGTTAATATTGGCATGCTGATTAACGATGGCATTCGAGGCGACCGCCCAGATCATCTTGATGCCATGGGGGAGTCTTTCTATTCCGGTCAGGCCATCTTTTTCAGTCAGTTCAGGCCCCCTCAGCACCGCTTCTGACCACAGGAATGACGGGATTTGCGCTGAGACCGGATTCTCCAAAAGCGGCAGGACATTCCAGAACGGGCCGCCACCAGTCTGCAGGGCGATACCACTGGCCCAACCACCTGATTTTCCAACATTGCCGGTAATGGCAGCCAGCACACAGCCGGCCCGAACCACCTGCTCGCCATAGGCGCGTCTTTGCATACCGTAACCTTGGTACAAAACTGCGGATTCAGCCGTTGCGTAGTCCCTGGCGATGCGGATGATGTCATGTTCCGGGATGGAGGTGATTGCTTCTGCCCAGGCAGGGGTCTTGGGTTGATTATCCTTGATGCCCAGGATGTAATCCCGGTAAGTTTCTTCATTTTGATAAGCCTCCGGCATCTGGCTCTTATCAAATCCCATGCAGTACTTGTCGACGAAGTCCCTGTCGTAAAGATTCTCCGTGATCATCACGTAGGCCATGGCGCTCATCAGCGCGACATCGGTACCCGGGCGAATGGCTATCCATTCATCGGCAAGGGCGACCGCACTCATGGTCATGCGTGGATCGATACAAATGATCCTTGCGCCTTTCTTGCGGGCCTCTTTCAGGAAGTATTCACTGTTGGTGCCGTCCCTCATCTCCGAAGGGTTCCAACCCCACATGATGATGTACTTGCTGTTGAGCCAGTCCTGGCGCTGGTTGCCGGTCACGTCTGTACCGTAGACAGTGATTGTCGCCTTGGTAATACAAGCCCAGGAATAGGAGTTGTAGTATCCCAGGGCCCCGCCGATCATGTTCATCAGGCGGTCGGCGGACCACTTTCCACCCATCTGGTTATAACCACCGGTGCCGTAGGGAACATAGAGTGATGTATTGCCGTATTGTTCTTTTATTCGATTGATGTTCGAAGCGACCATGTCGGTAGCTTCATCCCAGCTGATCCGTTCGAATTGCCCGGAACCGCGTTCCCCGACACGCCTTAACGGGTATTTCAGACGATCTTTATGATGTTGACGATGACGATAGGAACGGCCCCGGATGCAGGCTCTTAACTGGGGGTCAGCAATGGTATCACCGGGGCGGTCGTCGGTTTCGATTCGAGTGATTAAACCGTCTTCTACATGCACTCTGAGCAGACACCGGCCTCCACAATTATGTGAAGGACAGCCGACTCTTATCATTTTTTCCTTATGCATTAGCCCTGCTAATCAAACTGAACAACCCCGGCACTCTTCAAGGTGGATTGCTTTGGAATCCAGCCAAGAGCATACACTTCAGTGAACAGGATGCATTGACGTGGGTCAGTATGTATTGCTTGGACATTTCCCCAAGCGCTTTTTTATCGAGATATATACCCAGTTTGTAAAAACTTTAAATGAAAATGTTGGCAAATCAACATAAACTGTACGTGCAACCTGGCTACCAGACCACTTTGCGCTTTTAAGCTCCGATCCGGGGACAGGTTGCCCCGGATTCGACCCGGTCGAAAGCACGGCCAATAATACTAAGGTTAGACCTAACAGGAGAAAGCTATGGAACTCGGTGCATTTTCGATCAGCCTCGCAGTTAAGGATATTGCGAAGTCAAAGGAGTTTTATGAAAAGCTTGGTTTCAGCTCTGTCGGTGGAGATTCAAACCAGGGGTGGTTAATACTGAGAAATGGCAGCCACGTCATTGGTCTTTTCCGGGGGATGTTCGATAAGAATATTCTGACATTCAACCCCGGCTGGGACCAGAAATCCAATACGCTTGGTTCATTTACAGATGTTCGTGAGTTACAGAAGAAACTCAAGGCCGAGGGTGTCGAGTTTAAAACCGAAGCGGATGAATCATCTTCTGGTCCGGCCAGCTTTGTGGTTGAAGATCCCGATGGAAACCCGATACTTTTCGATCAACATATTTGATTGTGCTCCTGGAGGTCTGATAATAGATGAAAGGCGGATGTCATTGCGGGACAACCAGGTACGAAATATCCAGTATGCCCTTCGATGCTGATTACTGTCACTGTCGCGATTGTCAAAAAACTACAGGTGCCCCTTTTGGCGCCTGGATGGATTTTAAAAAGGAGCAAGTTCGTTGGGTGACAAAAGAGCCAACCGAATACGAGTCCTCTGAATACATACGCCGGGGCTTTTGTCCGGATTGCGGTTCATCGTTGAGCTATCGCAGCACCCGGCACCCGGATTACTTCACATTGAGTATTGCATCCCTGGATGATCCTGATCGGGTTAAGCCAAATTACCACATCCACACCGGCAGCCAGGTGAGCTGGCTGGTAATTGAAGATGATTGCAAACGTTACCCCGGGGAGCGTGTTAACGAGACGGATTGAATGGTGCTTGATCATCTGCTCCTGTTTTTCCGAAGCCACCACATTGCCATCTCTGGTATGGCCTTGCGGCTGCGGCCTCGGTTTTGATTCCAAAATGTTTAAAACACCCGACCCGTCTTATGTTGTCCGTGGCGTTTATATTGGAGTTTTATATGCATCAAGCCGTAAGAGCATCAGCGATACCCGGTGTTGGTCACACCTCTCAATGCGATTGCGTCCGATCAAGATATTTGAGGCAGTGTGAATCGCGCTTGGCTAAACTACGGCTATGCTCCTTTGATACACTTGGTTGAATATGTATAACCTGCTTATTGCGTTTTTTTCATTGGCTATCCTGGTCTCATTCCTGTGTTCCCTGCTGGAAGCGGTATTGCTGAGCATCACGCCTTCCTATGCGCAGCTTAAACTGCAGGAGGGTGGTTCAGTCGGCCTACAGCTGGAGGCTTTCAAGTCGAACATAGACCGCCCGTTGGCAGCCATATTGACGCTGAATACGATCGCCCACACGGTAGGCGCGATTGGTGTGGGTGAACAGGCGGCTAAAATCTGGGCGGATGCTAATCCGCTGATCACCGGTGTGGTCGTACCGACGGTAATGGTCCTGGGTATATTGATCCTGTCGGAGATCATCCCCAAAACGATGGGTGCCAATCACTGGCAGAAACTGGTGCCATTTACCGTTGCCACTCTCCGGGTCATTATTTTTGTGCTTTATCCGCTGGTATGGGTCAGCCAGATCATCACCGGCAGAATGCAGAAGGATAAATCGCGCAGTGTGTATTCCCATTCAGAGTTTCTGGCCATGGCCGAGATCGGTGTTACTGAAGGAGCAGTTGAACAACAGGACTCGGAGATTATCGGCAATCTGTTGCGTATGGAAACGGTGCGCGTCAAGGACATCATGACGCCGCGCACTGTCGTCAGGCTGGCTTCCGAGGAGCAAACCATCAAGGCGTTCTATAAATCCGCCGGTGAACTGCCATTTTCCCGGATACCCCTGTATGAAGGGAAGGTAAACGAACATATATCCGGTTATTTCCTCAAGGCTGAATTGCTGGAAAACCTCGTGCAGGGAAACGGTGACAAAGAACTGAGTACAATCAAGCGAGATATCCATGCGGTGCATGAGTCTTTTCCAATTTCAGATCTGTTCAATCACTTCCTGGGAGAGCGTGAGCACATTGCACTCGTGGTCGATGAATATGGTGGAATGGCGGGCATCGTTACCATGGAAGATGTGATGGAAACCCTGTTGGGTATAGAGATAACCGATGAGTTGGACAATACAGTCGACATGCAGGTCCTGGCCCGCAAGAACTGGGAGCAGCGCGCCCTGCGCATAGGTTTGATCAAAGAGGATGCCGATGCGCTTGTTTCAACCGCCCACCCCATAAAGCAGGATTAGCGTTCACGGGTTCCCATATCGCTCCTGAAACCATTTATTTGCCTTTTGTGATGAGAAAAATATGATGTATTTCAATATTATACGAAATATCCCCATTGCTCTATGTTCGCTTTTGCTGTGTCTGCCTGCCATCCCGGTACAGGCCAAGGTTGATGGGGATGCGGATACGTCCAAGCTCAAGGGGCTCGAGTGGCGTGAGATTGGTCCTTATCGTGGTGGCCGTGTCACCACGGTCGCGGGCGTGGTGGATAACCCCCTGTTGTATTACATGGGCGCCACCGGTGGTGGTGTATGGAGAACTGAAAACGCCGGAACGACCTGGGAGAATATTACTGACGAATTTTTCAAAGTCGGTACGATCGGCGCCGTTGCTGTTTCAGAGTCCGATAACAATGTGCTGTATGTCGGCACGGGTGAGGCACCCATCCGCGGTGTTACCACCGCTGCGGGTGACGGTATGTGGAAATCCACCGATGCCGGCAAAACCTGGACACATATCGGTCTTGAAAAAAGCGGCCAGATTGCAAAGATCGAAATCCACCCGGCCAACCCGGATGTCGCCTGGGTTGCGGTACAGGGACAGATCTGGGCACCGAATGAGGAGCGTGGTGTTTTCCGCACCACCGATGGCGGTAAAACCTGGGAACACGTGCTGAAGGTCAGTGCAAATACCGGCGCGACGGATTTGAGCCTTGATCCGACCAACCCGCGCATCCTCTATGCAGCGATGTGGAATCATGGCCGCAAGCCCTGGTTTATTCATTCCGGTGGTACCGACGGTGGTATTTACAAGTCTAATGACGCTGGCGACACCTGGAAAAAGCTCACTGGCGGACTACCCGAAATGGTTGGAAAAATCGGTGTCGATGTATCCGCCAGCAACCCGGACAGGGTCTACGCGATTATCGAGGCAGAACCAGAAAAGGGCGGCCTGTGGCGTAGTGATGATGCCGGTGAAAGCTGGTCATTGATCAACGGTCATCGTGTTTTGCACACCCGCGCCTGGTATTACATTCACATCACCGCTGACCCGGTGGATGAGAACACCGTGTATGTGCTGAATGTGCCGTTGATGAAATCCGTCGATGGCGGCAAAACCTGGGAAAAGATGAAGACTCCGCATAGTGACCATCATGACCACTGGATCAACCCGTTTGATAACAACAACATGATCAATGGTAATGACGGTGGTGCCACGGTGACCTTTGATGGTGGCAAGACCTGGTCCAGCCTCATGAACCAGCCCACCGCGCAGTTTTACCGGGTGTCGACCGATAATCTCAATCCGTTCCGCATCTACGGTGGTCAGCAGGACAATACGACCGTTGCAATTGCCAGTGAAAGTGATTACCGCGGCATTGGCGTAGCGGATTACTTTGATGCGGGTGGTGGTGAAAGTGCTCATATAGCCTTTGATCCGGACGATCCCACGCTGATCTACGCAACCACCATTAACGGCACCCTGACCGAGTACGATCATTCAACCAAACTCACCCGCAGTATTATCCCTTTTCCGGAATTGGTCTATGGAAAGGATGCACGTGATCTAAAGTATCGCAGCAACTGGAACGCACCGGTTGCGGTTTCACCGCATGATCCTTCTATCATCTATTACGGTACCCAGATGGTGCTGCGCAGTACCGACCGCGGTACAAACTGGACCGAGTTCAGTCCCGATTTGACCCGCAACGACCCGGAGAAACAAGGCCGCAACGGTGGTCCGTTGACACCGGAAAATGTTGGTGCCGAGTTTTACAATACCATTTATTACATTGTTGAATCGCCACATGAGAAAAACCTGGTCTGGGTTGGAACTGACGACGGTCTTGTGCATATCAAGCGTGACAGCAGTCCCGACTGGCAGGATGTATCGCCCAGGCATCCGGGCGAGGCGATGATCAATGCAATTGAGATCAGTCCCCACGACGAAGCCACAGCCTACCTGGCAGTGACGGGCTACAAGCTCAATGACATGAAGCCCTACATCTACAAAACAACGGATTATGGCAATCACTGGAGTCGAATAGATAAGGGCTTACCACAGGACGCCTTTGTGCGTGTTGTCCGTGAGGACCCAGCGCAGCGCGGTTTGCTTTATGCGGGCACCGAGTTGGGTATGTTTGTCTCTTATAACGATGGTGGTAGCTGGGAATCTTTTGATCTAAACCTGCCACCGGTACCCATTACCGATCTTTCGCTGCGTCAGGACAAGCTGGTTGCCGCCACCCAGGGCCGCGGTTTCTGGGTGCTGGATGATCTGTTTATGGTGCGCCAGGCGGCCATTGATTTTTCCGGCGAGCCCTTGCACGTGTTCAAGCCCGGAACAGTGGAAATGCGCTCAGGCGGTGGCAGTGCGGGGCTATTTGAAGCTTCCAACCCTGAAAAGGGTGTGCCCATCTATTACTACCTGGGTGCTGATTCCGAGGACGTTTTGAGTATCGATATACTGGATGATTCCGGTAACACGGTTCGCAGTTATTCCAGCACGCAACGCGATTTCGAGGCTTGCAAGATCAGTAATATGGATCCGCGCCGGCCTTTCAAACTCAAGTATCCATCCACCAACAAAGGGCTGAACAAGTGGAACTGGGATATGAAACGTCAGGGTATCAACTGTATCGAGAATATAACGCTTTTTGCGGGCTTCAACGGGCCGCGTGTAAAACCGGGCAACTACAGCGCCCGGGTCTCCAGGGGTGAGCTGTCGCAGACGGTGACATTCCAGGTAATAGCGGATCGGCGTCTCAGTGCTTCGGACGAGGAAATACAGTTCTGGTCCGCTACCGTGACCGAGGTTAGTGACCTGCTCAACGAGAGCCTTGCAAGTCTCGATGAACTGCGCCAGGCACAGGTGCAGATCGAGGCACTGATGACCCAATACCCGGCAGACAAGACATTGCAGGCAAATGGAACGGCGGCCATTGAGAGAATTACTGCCTGGGACGGCAAGATCATCCAGGTACTGCATCAGACTTACGAGGACGAAGATGCCTGGGAGACCATGCTCGCCGGTCAGCTTCGTTACCTGATGGATGTCATCGATGAAACCGGTCCCCCGGTGACGGGTGGTGCACTGTTACGACTCGAAGACCTGAAGGCCGAGTGGGCTCAACGACAGGCGGAAATGCAGCTTATCAGGAGCGAATACATCGATGGGATAAACCAGTGGGCGCAAAAGCAGGGTGTTCCGCATGTAACACCACCGGGAAATAGCCTTCGATGACAAGATGTACATGAACAAGCTGAATTGAAGTTGCCTGGCCCACGGTCACCGGGTTCTTTGCCCGGGTGGCCAGAATTTCGCTACCATGGGTGCATGGTGTAAAATCAATCTGCTCTTCGGGCGCACTGGCCCAAGTACATTCAGCGCAACTTTTGTCCAAACACGGGGTTCTGAAAATGGCCACATTAATCCGTCAAAACGACCTGATCGAAAGTGTAGCGGATGCACTCCAGTACATCTCCTACTACCACCCGCTTGACTTTATCCAGGCTTTAAATGCGGCCTATGAGAAGGAGGCCAACCCGGCGGCAAAAGACGCCATGGCGCAGATTCTGATCAACTCGCGAATGTGTGCCGAGGGCCACCGCCCGATATGCCAGGATACGGGTATTGTCACGGTGTTTCTCACCGTGGGTATGGATGTACAGTGGCAGGGTGATATGAGTGTCACCGACATGGTTAACGAAGGTGTACGCCGCGCCTATATGGACCCGGACAACAAGCTGCGGGCCTCGATTCTTGATGACCCGGACGGTGCGCGCAGGAACACCGGCGACAACACACCGTGCGTGGTGCACTACCGGCTTGTACCAGGTGACAAGCTCGAGGTGCACGTGGCTGCCAAGGGTGGTGGTTCCGAGGCAAAGGCCAAGTTCGCCATGCTCAACCCGTCCGATTCGGTGGTTGACTGGGTATTGAAAATGGTGCCGGTCATGGGCGCCGGCTGGTGCCCACCCGGTATGCTGGGTATCGGCATCGGCGGCACCGCTGAAAAAGCCATGATCATGGCCAAGGAAGCCTTGCTTGATCCTATCGATATCCACCTGCTGAAAGAGAAGGGCGCGACCAACCGCGCCGAAGAATTGCGTCTGGAATTGTATGATGGTATCAACGCCCTCGGCATCGGTGCGCAGGGTTTGGGCGGCCTGACCACGGTGCTGGATGTCAAGGTCAGGGATTTCCCAACGCACGCGGCCAACAAGGCCATCGCCATGATACCGAACTGCGCAGCGACCCGGCATACGCATTTCGTACTGGATGGCACAGGCCCAACCCGTATCAAGGCTCCCAGCCTGGAAGACTGGCCCGAGGTAACACGTGAAGCCGGCAGTAATGTCAGGCAGGTCAACCTCGATATGGTGACGCGCGAGGAGATCAGGGACTGGAAACCCGGTGATACCCTGCTATTGAATGGCAAGATGCTGACGGGCCGTGACGCCGCACACAAGAAGATGGTCGACATGATGGCCGCAGGCGAGGAATTACCGGTGGATCTGACCGGGCGTTTCATATATTACGTGGGACCGGTCGACCCGGTGCGTGACGAGGTGGTTGGCCCCGCAGGCCCTACCACGGCTACCCGCATGGACAAATTCACCCGCACCATGCTGGAAAAAACAGGGCTGATGGGTATGGTCGGCAAGGCCGAGCGTGGCCCGGCGGCGATCGAAGCTATCCGCGATAACCAGGCCGTTTACCTGATGGCCGTCGGCGGTGCGGCTTACCTGGTCGCGCAGGCCATCAAGTCGTCAAAGGTGGTGGGTTTCCCCGAACTGGGTATGGAGGCGATCTACGAGTTTGATGTCAGGGACATGCCGGTGACTGTCGCCGTGGACGTCAACGGTGAATCCGTCCACCAGTCCGGGCCGAAGGTATGGAAACAGAAAATTGAAATAGGCGAGTTTTAGACAACTGTAAACCGTATGCCGATGTTCCGGATACCGAGGTTTTGGTGTTTACTCTTGTTTGTTTATTGTGATTGAAAGTAAGCTTGGCATATCGATCAGTAATGGCGACTCTTCTGATGAATGAAAGAAAATTTAAATCCAGACTGATCCTGATGCTGGTAATGGTTATCACACTGTCGATGACTTTCAATGTTTTTGCAGTCGAAAGGTACCGGGTAATGGCCCAGTTCTATCACCTCGGTGAATTGGTCGGCAAGCCGATGATAGAAGTTATCGAGGGTGAGACTGTTGCAGGTGAGTTTTCAGAGGAGGACAGGGCGCAATACAAAATTGTCGTATTGGTGCGTCCGGTTGCAGATGGGCAGGTCTACGTATCGATGCAGTTTTCTTCAGGAAAACTGGACATTCAACCCAATTTGATGGCCGATATCGGTAAACCGAGATCGGCGACCATCAAAAAGGTGCGCATGAACCTGCTGGTTGAGAGAATTGTAGAAGGGAAGCCGGCAGTTTCCGATTTTCCTGAACACTCACTCACCCAGAACAGCGAAGCGCCTTTTCCTGATTAGCATAGGCAGTTGAAGATAAGAAGGCGGGCTCTCGGACCCTGAAAGAAACCCGTCAATCGCATTCCCAGTCATCGTCGCCGACCGGGCGGCAACGGTCGGGCCAGCCATGCCTGGTCATAGGGTAATAACAGGTATCGAAATTCCACGATCTGCGTTTATCTGTAAATTTCAATTTCCGAGCTATACTGAAACAAAATAATGGTAACTATTATTGGTTGGCAGGTCGGACAACAACGGCTGCGTAGCGCAGGATCGCCAACCCAATGAAATAAAAACAGGAGCAATGATGAAAATAAATGCCTTGGGACATGTTGTATTGAAGGTGACGGACCTGGAAAGGGCCGAAGACTTTTATAACGGTTTACTTGGACTGCCAGTCTGTGCCCGCTTTGATCAGGACGGGTACGAGATGACCTTCTTCAGCTTGGGGAACCACCATGATTTCGCCATCATGAAGGTGGATGGCGGTGACAATGACCAGGATGAGGACAGGATCGGTTTACACCATGTCGCTTTCAATATTGGCACGTCTCTCGATGATTTGCGTGAAGCAAAAACGAAGCTGGACAATGCCGGTGTCAGTGCCGAACCCATTGATCACGAAGTTACCCAGTCACTGTATCTGGAAGATCCGGACGGCAACGGTATCGAGCTTTACGTGGATGCGTCCGATAGCTGGCGCAAGGACCCGCAACGCGTTGCGCAAATTATGCCGTTGGAATTGTAGCCGCAAAAAACCAGCGCAAGCTCAATTTTGGAAAATGCCGTCTATCTCTTGGGGACAAGTCTCGCGGTAGGTACATGGAATGGCTTTTTGTTATTTATTCTGCTAAGCCATTCCCCCGCGCTGACCCCTCTGAATTTCCGGTCAAGGAACAACGCATCGGATTGGGTCATCGTATGTTGTAGCCCGCCTGGCAAAAAGGTAGCCCAGTCGTTCCCAATATATTTGTCGCGAAGTGTGTATAAGCTGAAACGGTAGTTGAAAATATTCACACCGGCACCGCCGCAAGCCAGGGATTCATCATTGTAGAGTACAACGCCCGCGAGATCGGCATCCGCAGAGGCGAATGCATAACGGCCGTGCGGATACGTATGACTGAGGTAGCTGTACAGATTGAGCAGGCCACCATTGGACGGATCAGCACATTGTGGGCAGTTGTCCGGAAGTTGCAGATCAAAAGTCGTAATCACCTTGCGTTGAAAACAGGATGTTTTAATCGCTGACTCGGGAATTATCGGTGCGGAATCCACCAGGGCCGCAACGGATCTGCCACCAAATGCCTCTACAACCTGCGGGTAGTTAATCAGCACGCCAAACCCGCCAGCGCTTGCCCCAATCAAGGCAACGTCATCAGCATTGCGGAAGTACGGTGCAACCAGTTTCAGGATATTCCGGAGATTTCTGTAGCCTGCAAACTGCTGTTTTCCCGGCACACCGGGAACCCTTGCATCCTCCCTGTCGCCAGCATGCAGATCACCCGTACAATAAGGGACGTAAATATGGTTCCATCTTGCGACCGGGTTTGAGGGGTTCTGTGTATTGAAGACGCCCTGATTACCCAGCGTCTTGACCCAGTCATTGAATTTGGCACGGGAAAAGTTCTTGCCTGCGATAGGCGCATTGGCATTTTGCTCACACGATTTTGCATCATAGCAAGCGCCGCCTCCCTGGAGATAGATCATCACTGCGTTGGCATCCGGCAATAGCCTTACGCCAAGGCCGGTATTCGACCCATCTCGACAGAGCGTGTTTTCCAGGGGAATCCAGGCCCAACTACCGGTGTTGGCTTTCGCGCGCTCAAGATGGTTTGCTTGATGCTCGCCGCGGTCAGCGGAATGCGTGATTGTCGAAAACAGCAATATTACGATTGCAACGTGAATCATTTTTGGCACCAGGATGAGCTCCAGTTTCGACCGGGTTGACTGATTTACAGATCGGGATACTATCACCGGGGTGCTGAATCGTCGATGAACGAAAAGAATCTGGTGCTCAATGCGATTGGATTGAAAGCCTGTAAATAGTCAGGCATACCAATTAGTTGGGCTCATTGCCTGCTGGCAGGAAGGGAGTGATCAGTTTCTGTACATCCACACGTGCACCGATACGTGAGCAGAGCATGAATGAGCCTACCAGTTTGCGGTGCAGGAACATGGTTTCAGGTGGTGGAACCCTGTATTCGCTCATGTCCTCAAAGAACATTTCGAGACCGGCATCCCTTCCACGTGCAAAGACATCAGAGGTGCCAAAGTCGTAAACACCGCCCTTGATGACCGGTTCCGAGACCAGGCGGATCAGGTTCAGTATCCGCTCGACGTACTCATCGCTATTACCCGGATTGATATAGCCCATCTTCTGAGCCAGCTCACGCACTGTGTCATCATCCTTATCGATCATCGCACGGGCAATTTGCGCATAGCGCCGGGTGAATTTTTCCTCGAAGCTGACGGTGGAGCCGAAGTCCAGCAATACAACACGGTCGGTTTCTGGCTGGTAAAGGTAATTGGCGAAATTTGGATCTGATTGCATGGTGCGAAACTCAAGCAATTCACGAAACATCAGGTGTTGTAGCAGGGCACCGACACTGTTTTTCATTTCCTGTGCAACCCCGTCTTCACCGAGAGACTCCAGCGGTACGCCCTCGACGTAATCCATGGCCAGGATGCGCTTTGTCGTCAGGTCGTCGTGTACGCCCGGAACCACGAAGCGCGGCTCATCTTCAACCAGTTTTCGATAGTCCCTGAGGTATTTTGCCTCGACGATATAATCGGCTTCCTGGTGCAGCTGGCGCTTGGCCTCTTTGACGATACCCGAAATATCGATTTCAACCGGTAACAGGTTGATCAGACGCATCAGCATGGCCATGTTGTCAACATCACTGTTGATGCTTTTGGCAACACCCGGATACTGAATTTTCAATGCCAGGTCACGCCCATCCTCGGTAAACACGCGGTGTACCTGTCCTATCGAGGCGGCGGCGATGGGTTCGTAGTTGAAATCGATGAACAGTTCCTGCCAGCCCTTGCCGTATTCCCGGCCCATCACCCGCTTTATCTGGGAGAGCGGCATCGTATCGGCCGAGTCGCGCAGGATTGCGAGTGCGTCTGCAAATTCCCGCGGCAGAAAGTCCGCACTTTCCATCGAAAGGACTTGCCCCATCTTCATGGCTGCGCCGCGCATGCCCGCAAGACGGCTGGCCAGTTTTTTGGCATTCGCGGCGGTGAGTAAAGCGTTGTAGGCGCTGGTGGGCTTTTTGCCGGCGAGCCGGCGTACGGATTCTGCAGCCCCGCCGATTGCCAATTCACCCGTGGTCAGGCCCAGCCTCGCGAGGCGGCCGAGCCGGGTAGTAGGGACACGGGACTTTTTCATGAGCGCCTGGAAAACCATGCACCCGTGTACATGGATTTCATATTATCTTTAAGCAAGCCGTTTACTTCTTGCCACTCAAACGATCCGCATAGGGCTTGAAGCTGATGTCCCTGCCGCGGCGAAAATCAGGGTAACGAAATGGTTTGGTTTCATTTGGGTTCCTTAATGAAGCATTCTCACGCCCATCCACGGGCTAGCCGCTCATTTTGACCATAAGATGATATCAATTCAATCTGCATCGGCCACAACGAAGGGTGATCAGGTTAAAGCAGTCTTTTGGTCAGGCCGTTTTTTCGAACAGGCGAAGGCCCTCGTCTTCGCTGACCTTAATTCCGAATCGAGTATTCAGGATCGCGTGCAGTTGCGCAGCGTCCGCAATGACTTGTCTTTGCTCTCCGTTTTCGGTGATGAGCCAATATTCATGATTTCGCAGCGAGCGGATTTCATCATCCATGATGGATGAAACCACGAGATGATTAACAAACGTGGCGGCGGGGTGTTTATGCGAATAGAAATGGCCCACTTCGCAGTCCGATGGTCCGTAGCGGGCGAGTTCAAACCTATACAGTGAGTAAAACTTTCCATCTCTGAGGGTCTGCATATGAAACTCACCACTACGGCGCTCTTCAATTCGGAACGAGCGAAAGTTTTCAGCTGATTCCTTGCCCGACAGGCAAACCGGGCGCTGTGGGCCCAGCGGTCCGAAACCGACATCGGCAATGTACCGGTGTCCATCAATTTTAACCAGCGTGATACGGTGGGTCAGGGGAGGGTGGATATCCTGATCGTAAATCACCCGGGCGAGGTACAGGCTCACGTCGAAGCCGAGCTCCTGCAGCATGGCATACAGCAATCCGTTCTGTTCAAAACAGTATCCACCACGCCGGTCCACGACAATTCGCTGGTAAAGTGACCTGGTATCCAAAGGGAGATCGTCTCCCAGCAAAGGTCCGACACTGGAGAAAGCAAACTTCGCCGTGTGATGTCGAGTGATCTCAGTTAAAAAGGCCAGGTCAGGGCTGCTTGTTTGCATACCCAGCGCACGGATGTACCTGTCGGAGAAATCCGTGCGTTTCAGTTCTCCTTTCATTTCTCTTTCCTTGCGATACATCAGCTTAGTATGCACCAAAATCAGGGTAAAATTAGCTTCTTTGCAGGTATGGAAAACACACGCATGATGGAGCTGAAATTCAAAACACCTGCCGCCTGGGTCACCGGTGTAGTTAATGCAATGGATGTGTTTCTGCCGGATCACGCTGCTGCGGAGAAGAAAGCCTCCAGCATGGCCATGACCATGGTATCCCATTACCCGGATAAGCCGGAACTGGTGGACGCGATGGTCGATCTGGCGTTAGAGGAGCTCAGTCATTTTCGATCGGTTGTGAAAATCATGCACCAGCGTGGTCTCGTCTTACTGCCCGATGAGAAAGACCCCTATGTTAACGCCCTGCGCCGCCACCTCCGACAAGGTAGTGAATATTACCTGATGGATCGTTTGCTGGTTGCCGCAATTGTCGAGGCACGTGGTGCCGAGCGTTTCGGTTTGATTGCTGCGACCCTGCCTGAAGGTGAACTTAAGCGATTTTACGATGTGATTACGCGTTCCGAGCGGGGCCACGAAGACCTGTTTCTGCAGTTTGCCAGGCGCTATTTTGATTCAACCAGGGTGCAGCAGCGTCTCGGGGAATTACTCGAGGCCGAGTCAGCGATCGTCAGTGAACTGCCAATCCGGATCGCGCTTCACTAGCTGATGCCGGGGCGGACAAGCTGAAGTGGAAAAATATCTGCAGAACTATGCGGAACCCGAGGTCCTGGCGCTGGAAGGACTGCCTGACCAGCTGAGCTGGAAAAACGTCATGGTGATCCCGGCCTGTAATGAGTCCCCCGGTTTGCTCCGCTCCCCACCGCCGTGTGGCGGGCGTAGTCTGATGATACTGGTAATCAATGAACCAGAAGACGCGTCGGAAAAAGTTTCCCTGCGCAACCGGGCACTGGAGGCCGCGGTTGAGGAGCGGTTTACACTGTTATGGCGTTCTGCACATGATCCGGGTCTGAGCTTGTGGCGAGACCCGGGTGCCGGGCGCGACCTGTTGTTGGTCGACCGTTTCAGTGAAGGACGACACCTGCCTGCGCGCGGCGGTGTTGGTTTTGCCCGAAAAATTGGGGCCGACCTGGCACTTGGCCTGGTTCACCATCAACGCATTGTTACTACCTGGATACACTGCACCGATGCCGACGTACAGCTGCCAGCAACCTATTTTACCCGCAGCAACTCGCTACAGGATAAGGCTTCAAAGATTTCGGCTCTTATCTATCCTTTCAGTCACAGCGGTGATCAGGGTAAATCGGAGAGCAGCGGGGTCGTATTGGCGACCCTTTTGTATGAATTATCACTTCGTTACTACGTAGCCGGGTTGAAATATGCCCGTTCACCCTATGCTTTTCACACCATCGGCAGCACGATGGCGGTCAATGCGATTCATTACGCAAAGGTTCGCGGTTTTCCCAAGCGTGAGGCAGGTGAGGATTTCTATTTGCTCAACAAGCTGGCCAAGGTCGGTTCGGTGCTGGAGCTTGCCGGGGGTGCGGAAAACCGGGCGATCGAGATCGAATCGCGGCGTTCTGACCGGGTACCTTTTGGCACCGGTGCCGCTGTCAACAAGATCACCGGCCTGGCTGACCCGGTGGGTGATTTTCGATTCTATAACCCCGTGGTATTTGAGTTGCTGAAGCGATGGCTTCAGAGTTTTCCAGCGGTTTGGGCATCCGGGTCTAATGAGCTGAGCCCGGCAGTATTTTCGGCACAGCAGATGGAAAACCGGGATCATAAACTGCAAATGCTCCTGGCTGGCCTGAAGGAACTCAAAACGGATCAGGCATTGATTCATGCCTTCAGACAAAGCAGTAGCCTGGATCAGTTCACCCGTCAGATGAACACATGGTTTGATGCATTCCGCACACTGAAGTTGATTCACTTCCTGCGTGATACTGTTTTCCCGTCAATTCCCTACGCCAGGCTAGAAGTAAACCCTGTGTTTCAGCACCTGCTTACAGAGGACAGTGACTTGTTGGCTTTCCATAAACGCTTACGCAAAAATTTCGCGACAAATCCGAAAAACACGGAGCGAACTGGCGTAACTCTCTCCGACACCGGTCACTAATTGAGTAAATACACCACACGCCCTTGGCTACGATAGTGCTATTCATCGGGGTGCCTTCGGCGTGTCCAGAGCCGGGGGGGGGGGGGGGTGGGGGGGGCGGGGGGTTGAGGAAGGAGGGGTTGGTGGGCGAAAGGGGTT
>Ga0316201_10000304_pt1 | contig 26315 bp, 27 predicted proteins | sample CS6wburrow_MG_FD_204516 | JGI IMG/M metagenome (GOLD analysis project Ga0316201, IMG submission 204516) | Coastal sediment microbial communities from Delaware Bay, Delaware, United States - CS-6 worm burrow | ecosystem: Environmental > Aquatic > Marine > Coastal > Sediment | place: USA... | reverse complement strand
TGTTGATGGATTTCGTCGGCAAACTGGAAAACCTCGAAGAAGACTGGCAAACCGTTTGCAAAAAAATCGGTATCCCCTACCAGCAACTGCAACGAAAAAACGCCACGCAGCACCGGCATTATCAGGATTACTACGACGACGAGACCAGGCAACTGGTCGGTCGCCACTGGTCCAGGGAAATCGAGTTGTTTGAATACACCTTCGGTGGTAACGACTAGACCTGCAGGCCATGAGCGGACATCCATCTATCTGGCTGAAATGAGAAAAAGGTGGTTTATACTTCCTATCCTCAAAACATGCTTAGGCACATACACCACGCGCAGGAATTTCCTGGCGACGAAAACTAAATGACATGATTTGCAAGCCTTTCAAATGCATTTTCGTACACATTCCCAAGTCGGCTGGTCGAAGCGTAGAGAAATACTTCCTGGATCAGTTGAATCTTGACAGGGATAAGGCCAAAGACCGTGAACAACTGCTTTTGATCGACAATGATGACCCCGCGAAAGGCACCCAAAAATTGTCTCACTTGAGTGCAATAGAGTACGTCCGCTGTGGCCACATATCGCAATCTGATTTCGATCATTTCTACAAATTCAGTTTCGTACGTAACCCCTGGTCACGGCTGGTTTCAGAATATCGTTACAGGGCGTATTTCAGCAACAGGAGCTTCAAGGATTTTGTTTTTAACAAACTTCCCAAACCCGGGTGGGATGACAGGTACCGCCACGTGATGCCCCAGTCGCGGATGGTATGTTCCGATGACGGGCAGTTGCTTGTGGACTTTGTCGGCAAGTTTGAACGGCTACAGCAGGATTTTGATCAGGTCTGTGCAAGACTCGGTTTTGATGACTCTGCCCTGCCACATATCAACTCTTCGGATAAAAAGTCCCGGGAACTACGCCGCAGCCTCAAGAATTTTATCTACCGCAACCAGGAAAGCAACTTTCGCAGCTACGCGGATTTCTACGATGATGAAACCCGGGAGTTTGTGGCAGATCTGTACCGTTCAGATATCAAAATGTTTGGATACAGTTTTTTGGATGCGCTGCGGTCACCGGTCCCCAAATAGCGATTGTAACAAGCGTTACTTCCATCGCCTGTTGCTTAGCATTTCATTAGGACCTTGTCTTTTTTCACTCACAACACAGACCATGAATGCAATCACGCATGTCGGTGCTGTGGAAATAGTAATCGACCAGATGACCGGTGGACTTATCGATACACACGATGGTCGCGGGTGAAAAACCGGCAAAAATATAATTTTCGTTGATGGCCAAACCCCTCAGATACAGTGGCCTTGCAGTTGCTTTCCGTTGACGGGAAAAAAATGAAACGCCCATCTCTTTGACGGCCCTGCTCACGCTGCGGGCCAGCAGCATGTTGATACCACGCATTTTCCTGATATTGATCGCACGAACCTGCTTGCCGTTGTCCAGATCATACTGTCGTACCACGGTACGGCGTGTGTCATTAATATAGACAACTCCGGGCTCTTCGATTATCAGGTTATGGGCATGCTTCAGATTCTCATCCTGGATAACAATAGTGCCCCGGCTTAAATTGGCGACCAGGTTGCAGGAATGAAACAGGGCATAGACCTCACCCCGAAACTCACAAACGGCATTCAGGTGCAGGTGTGATTCCCCCCTGAAGGTATCATTGTCGAGAAAGGTCTGCCGGTTGTCGATGCTTTTATCGATCGGTAATGGTTCGAGATTCAATGACTGTTGAAACTCAGGCATTTCCCGGGGCCAGAATGAAGCTTCCAGTGCACCATCATCAAGACGGTATTTGAGTGCCGCATCAACCGATGTCGATGTGACCCAGATAGACGAACCCGCGACCTGTGTCTCGTGCAGGCCAATCATCAAACCATGTGACAGTTTTCGTTTCAGCTTCAGGTCACGATCAAAAACATTGATCGTGTGATAATCGGCCACGAAGACTTCATCGTTGTGAACACAAATGCCCCGGACCCCACGCACATTGCCACGTGCGTTCGGATCGTGATCCAGCCTGGGTTCGGTGGGGGCGACAGGAACTTCCCGGGTAATTTCCTTGCGGTCCCAATCCAGTTTATACAGACTTCCACCTTCGCTGACCGGCGCGGCGCGAATGACGGTACCAAAGTAAATATTCAAATGACTACCTTGTTATGCTCCTGACTATGGCTTGCTAGTCTAGCCGAATACAGCAACCGGTGGCGCAACTTCAGAATGCGCCAACGTCTCAACTACAAGAAAGCATAAAGCCAAAATACCGCGGAACCACCCTGTCCATGGACAAAAAAAACCCGGCAGTCGATACTGCCGGGTTCCAGTGGCTATGTCGTTTGGAGATTAGTGACGCAACTCAACCCTACGGTTGGCTGCACGACCTGCCTCTGTTCCATTATCTGCGACAGGATCGGTTTCACCATAACCTTTTACAAGTATGTTAGCGGCGGTTGCACCGTTAGCAATCAGGTAGTCAGCCACGGCTTGAGCCCGACGCTTGGACAGACCCATGTTGTAATCGTCGTTACCCACGCTGTCGGTATGACCGGCAACCTCGACTTTCAAATCAGAATGGCGTTTCAGAATTTGAACTGCCTCATTGAGACTGGCAGTTGAACCTGCTGTCAGCTTGGCAGAATCAAATTCGAAGTTAACACGCTCGAGTTTGTATTCAGCTTCAAGTGTACAACCGTAATTATCAACAGCCCTGCCCGCAGGTGTGCTTGGGCATTTGTCCTTGCTATCTACAACACCGTCACCATCACCATCCAGTTCACAACCGTACTGATCAACCTTCGCGCCAGCAGGTGTTCCGGGGCATCTGTCGCGGCTGTCGCCAACGCCATCGCCATCACTGTCAACTTCACATCCACGCTCGTTAACCCTCACACCCTGTGGTGTTCCCGGGCACTCGTCCAGACGATCCACAACACCGTCGCCATCGCTGTCTATCTCGCAACCGCGATCATCAACGATACCGCCCGCAACCGTTCCTGGGCAGTCGTCTTTGTAGTTTTTAACACCATCAGCATCGGTATCACCGTAGGCACAGATCGCACCACCAACCAGAAAAGCACCGGCACCAGCGATCATCGCGGCATCAAAGTCATCCGTTGCACCCGCGGCTATACCGACTGCACCACCTGCCGCTGCGCAGGCGCCCCACTGGTCATACCAGCCGGTTTTGCCAGGACCCGAAGCACAGGCACTGAGCAGTAACGACAACACGACCGCGACTAAACCTAACTTATAATGTTTCACTACTTTCATCCTCCAATTGGTAAATACTGCACCCTCATCTCACGGGTATTATATATGACTCTCCGACGTAATCTCACCCAATAGTAGAAATATTTGTTAAATTTAAGTAAAGACAATTTCCCAAGCCTCAGATTTGACAATCAATACGATGGCACGTCATCAATCCTCCCGTGGAATCCTGGCCACCGGATACAACAAATACTGCTTGTCATAATAGGGTGTTTGTTCATAAAACCACATTAGCCGTTGATACTGACTGGCAGCAAAGGCTTCATCACTGGCGAGTTTATACTCAAAACGAGTTTTCAATTCGGCATCATTATCCAGCATTTTTTGAGCCAGGGGCTCCATTACATAGGCTTCTGCATATTCGGTACGGGTAAATATCTCCAGGAAGAAACCCCACTGTAAAAAGGAATCCGGCGCCTGTGGCTCCAGCATCAGGACCAGTAGTTCACCCAGTGGCTGGTCCGTACTGATCCGGTAGCTGCCGGCAGGAAATGTTGTCTCAATCACCTGTTTCACCGGCTCCCCCGGGTCAATCCGGATATGCCCCTCAAATGGGTTCGGGGTCCAATCGGTGGGCTCAGCTATGCCTGCACCGGGTAATCGGTAGACTTCGGCCCGGGTGGTCAAAGCTTTCTTAATCTGCTCCACCTCGATGCCATGCAAAGCAATTCGTTCAACAACGTCAGACCACGCCTGCGGAATAATATAAGCGGCTGGCGATTCAACGAAAACTTTGGGTTTGGTAATAAAAATCTGAGGAATTTTTTCCGTAACCGGTTGGCCTGTCCAGCGAACCACTTCTCCTCCGGACGCTTGTCCCTGGAAACGTTGCGAACTGATTCCCTTGAATGACACTTTTTCAGCGAGCAGTGCGGGATCACGCTCAAAAGCCAGGGCTATCGATTTTGGTCGTCGTTGCTTATCTGAATTTGTAGCCTTACGCAAAGAGTCCTGTTCCCTGGCCAGCAAATCGAGAGTTTCTGCCAACAACACATAAGTGCCCAGCACACGTTGCTTATAAGGTTTCAGGGAATGATTTTCCACGAGGATAGCCGGCAGGTGAATTGCATCTCCATAGCCGTTTGAAAAACGTGGATTGCCCGACCAGGTCAATAAGCCATCCTTCATATCCATCCCATTGGCTGCAAAAATCAACCCGCCGGGCTTGTGCCCATTGCCGGCCAGGACAGTATTGAGTGCCGGACGGTACACGTCTTCAATCCAGTTACCAATGGCGGGTGACCATGCTTTTCGTCCGTTGCCGCCAAAGGTGATGTCATATTGGTAATCCGCACCATCTGTCACGTGCAGGTCCAGGTATAAATCGGGTTGCCAGTGCCTGAACACCGCAATCAATGCACGTACACCCCTTGTATCCAGCTTGGTGAAATCACGATTCAGGTTCTGGTTACGTGCATTGGTACGCCAACCCATCTCCACAGGTCCGCGCTGGTTAATCCGGTTATAGGCCGATCTGCGTTCATGACCATCGACATTCAAAACCGGAATAAACAGAAAATTGGATTTTGCCAACAAATCTTTACGCCTGGCCGCCACTGTCATGTCGCGCAGCAGCATCAGGCCGGCATCCTTACCATCAATTTCACCGGCGTGGATACCGGAATGAGCAAGCAGCAGGGGTTTGCCAGTGGTCTTCATGGCCTCAGCACTAAAAGCCTGATCCGCACTGGCGATCACCATCCAGATATCTCTTCCCTGCAAACTCCGGCCAATTGTGACCATCTCCAGTTCGGGTGCGGCATTCACCAGTCTGCGCAGCCATGTCACGGTTTCATCATAGCCCGGTGTCGCGACAAGTCGCGTACGCTCCGCTGGTGTGATCCACGGGTCATCCATCGCGACCATATTTGACTCGCTGGGACCGGACCAGTTTTGAAGTGGTGGCAGAAATGATTCGGAATCTGAATAAACATCCGCTTTTCCTGCTGCGAGCGCACACGCAACGGGTTGAACAAGCAAAAACAATATAAGTAGTGTGACCCGTGGTCTCATCTCAAAAATCACTCCTGCGATAGTTCACAATCACCGAGTCTTCAAAGCAACGGTGAAATATAATTCTCAATCTCGCGTCTCAGGCTCTCGTCCGGTAATCGTCCAAAGGCTGCCCCCAGGTTATCTTTTGCGTGATGAGGCTTGGTGGTTCCCGGAATAGGGAGGGTTGCTGCCGGGTACGATATCACGTACTTGAGAAATACCTGGCCCCAACTTTCAGCATCCATCTCGGCAGCCCAGCCCGGTAGAGGTCTGTTCGCGACTGCCTTGAACAGCGAACCGCGTGCAAATGGCAAATTAACCAGTATTGCAATACCACGGTCCCTTGCCAGGGGCAAGATCTCCTTCTCTGCAGAGCGGTCTGCCAAAGAGTAGTTCAGCTGTATAAAATCCAGGGGATGGCGACGCATAACATCCTGCATTTCTTCATATTGACGCGGGCGATGGGTAGTTACACCCAAATAGCGGAAACGTCCCTCTGCTTTCCAGTTTTTCATGGTTTCCAGTTCGGCTTCGGTGCCACGCAGATTATGCACCTGCATCAGGTCGATTTGATCCCCACCCAACAGTTCGAAAGAGCGATTCATGCGCTCCACGCCCTGTTGTTGATCTTCCCGATCCACCTTGGTCGCCATAAACACATCGTCACGGATACCGATATCGCGCAGTAAGCCGCCGATGACAGTTTCCGCTTCACCATAATTGGGAGAGGTATCAATGACCCGTCCACCGGAGGCATGAAATACCTCCAGCGTCTTTCTGAAGCGCCGCATATCATCTGCATTGGCATTCGAGCGGAAATCCCGGGTACCGATTCCAACGGCAGGCAACTGTTCCCCGCTCGAAGGAATGGTGGTCATAACCCTGGTCTTCGTGTCCGCCAACAATGGACGCCAATGACCGGTCGCCGCTATCAGTCCTGCACCAGCACCAATACTAAGTAGCCGTCGTCTTGAGATGGTCATGATTTTTCAACTCCCTGATTCGCAATACTTTCCTGTCTTGAGCCCAGTTTGAGGGCGAGTAAGGTCCATAGCCCGGCAACCGGTGCGGCAGTCAATGCAATCGCACCGATGGACATCCCAAGGGCTATCAGCCCGGTATATATCCAACCACTCAGCAAATCACCGCCACGGTAAACTGCAGCATCGAGAAAAGGCTTGGATTTATACTTTGCTTCCCGCCCCAACACCGTCCATAAAATTTCCCGGGCTGGCTTGGTCAAACCATATCGTCCGGCACGATAAATGACCTGCACAACCACCAGCACTGCCAGGGTGGGATAAAGACCCAGTAACACAAAACCCAGTGCCATCAGGGCCGGTACAATCGCCAAAGTCAATCCAACACCCAGCCACTTGATGATACGTGCGGTAAGATAAATCTGGAAAATGATGGTCAGCGCACTGACCAGCAGGTCAACCTGCGCATAAAAGGCTCTCCTTTCTCCTCGATCGGAAAAAGCATCAGCCACCAGGCTGGCCTGTTGAAAATACAACATGGTGGATACAAAGGTCATCAACGCGATAAAAGCTGCTATTCCCATCAGGTAACGCGATGCAAAAACAGCCTGCATACCACTCCACGCATTGCCTGCAATTACTTTCTCCGCTTCCCCCGGTATGTCTACTGAACCGGTATTAAACCGTCTGTGAAGAGATCGCGCACACCAGGATGCAACCTCCAGTGGAATACAGGCCAACAACAATAATGTAAAAACAGGCAGAATCTCAGCCAACTCGGCAGTGACGACAGAGCCGGCCATGCCACCCAGGGAACTGCCAACAGCGATAAAACTGAATAGACGCTTACCCTGGTTGTTATCAAAACAATCCGACATGAAGCCCCAGAACACCGTCACCACAAACAAAGCAAAGACACTGCTCCAGACGTAGAACACGCGGTCAATCCAGGGCCTTGCTTCCGGCGGCATATATACAAGACATGCCCAGAAAACCACCAGGCACGCAATAAAGAACCGGTTGGCCAGCGGCACAAAAACGCCGCGGGAAAACCTGGATGCCAGCCACGAATAGGCTGGCACGGCCAGCATCATAACGAAAAACACGGCCGTCCAAAGGATCTGCAAATTACCTCGATCTGCCGAGGAGATCTCATCCCTTACAGCACGCAGGATGTAGTAGGAAAACATGATGAAAAAACCATAGGCTGTTGCAATTAATAGCCCTTTCAACTCACCATCATCACGAATATCTACAAACTTCCTGATTAGTGTTCTAAGCAAAATGTTTCTCCAATTGCTACCCAGGCAAAAAAACTGAATCAGTCAAAAGACTGTTTTACATAGTCGAAAATCTTTTTTCTAGCCGGTGAAACCTTGATTTTTATGGCAGGGCAGCCAGGCCACCATCCCGGTTAGTAAATTACGTCGCTTGATCTTGATCATTTTTATTATTCTCTAAGAGTTTATACTCTCCTAATCTAAACGAAGGTGCTCCGCTTGTCAGCAATCAACCTTCCAATATTAAATCGGGAGTCAAAATTGAAAATCATAAAACGGAATACTCTTCGTCGTGGAGGTTTCGCCGGACTGCGCGAAACCCGAATGGTGATGAGTCCCAGTATCTTTCCGCAGCGCCGGGAGGCAGGCACCCATACCGGTATCGGCAGGTTATGCTACCTGGCAGATGCGCGGTTTTTGCCGCATGGCGACACGCGAATGCATACCCATCTTGAAATCGATGTAATTTCGATCATGGTGGAAGGCCGTATCAGGCATGAAGGTTCCCTGGAAGATGGCCGTGAGCTTCAGGTAGATGATATACAGGTGCAACGCGCCGGCAGTGAAGGTTTCAGCCATAACGAAATCAATCCTGATGATTTCAAAAACCGGATGATACAGCTTTGGGTAATCCCGGAGAGCCAGGGAGAGTCTGCGGCTTATCAAATGTTTCATGCCGAGGCTGGAAAACGCTTGAGGGTCTACGGTGGCCCGCCTGATCAGGATGATACTTTTGCTGCCCGGACGATCATTGATGTTGTACACGTAAACGCGGGTGAGAGCATCAGCCAACCCGGGAGAAGCCTGGCCTTTATCACCTCCGGTGCGGGTCGCAGCAACGATGAGACCCTAAAAGAGGGTTACCTGGTAGAGACCAGGGATTTTAACTACAAGGCTAAAACGGACAGTAAACTGATCCTGGCCTATGAGTTATGAGCTCCAGATTCACTCGTTCTATACCGGTCTGCTTCATCCAGGAAAAGAGTTTTCAGTTAAATATCGATCGATGAACTGAAAAATCAGGGACACGGCCAGCTATGGTTTGACCCTCTTGAACTTTTGCACCTACAATAGAGATACACGCGGAGGGCATTAGTCACTGCCTTCGGACAACACCAAACAAGAGGAACGATGGTTATGCAATGCCCAAAATGCTCAGGTGAAATGGAATTGGTTCGTTATAACAAGATCGAAGTGGATCGTTGCACTTCGTGTGGCGGTCTTTGGTTCCAGCCGGACGAATTACGCAATCTTCGTGATGATATTTGGATGGCTGATTATATTATCGATAGCGGCGACAAATCTGTCGGTAAAAAAGCAAATGCAATAAAGGACTACCATTGTCCGGAATGTGACGAAACAATGCTGCAGGAATTTGATCCGGAGCAGCCACATATTACCTATGAGTCCTGCCCCAATGGACATGGCACCTATCTTGATTCTGGTGAATTTACTGACCTTGTGCGCAAAACTTTCTGGGACAAGTTTAAACGCGCACGTTAACCAAGCTGGATTTTCTAATATTTAATAACTGTTCCGGGTGAACTGTCATTCGGAACAGTTTTTTTAATTCCGGTGCCGGGTCCTAAAGACTTGCAGTCATCAGGACCTCTAAACGGCCATCCGGTAACAACATACCCTGATCTATATCAAAATGAGATAACAGGTTTACCAGGATCGCCTGTGTGTGCGGAGTCGTGCGCGCCTGTTTACCCACGCGCGGCCTGATACTGAACATATGGGCCTGTTCAATACCATACTGTTGATTTGAAAACGATGTATTTAACGTACGCACCGTAAATGCATGCGCACGTGTGGACTTATGCAGGTAAGGTCGTATTGCGGTATTAAATGCCCGCAGTGCTTTGTCATCGAGGTAATTAAAAAAATCCCAGAACATGCAGATGTCAAAGCGTGTTCCCTTTGGAAAATCAAAGGTTTGTTCAAGGTGCTCGGCGAGTTCTGCTTCGGTATATTCACCCGACTGCATCTGTAAAATGGGATCTGTATACATTGCAGCAAACTGCAAACGACATTTGTATTGAGAGAAAAACTCAACCGTCTCCGGCAGTGCCGGTCCAATTTCAAGGACAGACAAACGCCGGTCCGGGTTGATCCGCTTGAGCAGAGCCGGAAACAACAGGGTCTGCTGGGTTCGTGAAAAAGTAGGTGTAGCAGGCGTAAAACCTACGCCCGCCGCACCTGAAACAACACTGTTCAATTTACCAATCTTCTATTAACTGATACCGCTTCACGTTGATGGAGAAGAAACTCAGCCGCCATTCAATGAATAACTTTTACTTTCATTCGATTTGCCGGAAGCAACGACCTTTGGTGATTCTGTGTTTTTATCATCAGTTTTTGCCTGAACTTTTTTAACCGGATCTGCAGAACTGGACTTGACGGGTCCGCCCGGATCCATGTCGATACTGCCTTTAAATATAGCACCATCCTCAAGTGTCATGCGAGGTGCCACAATATTGCCGCGAACATTGCCGGACCGCAAAATAATGACCTTTTCCGTACCGGTAACATCACCACGGACCTCACCGGCAATCTTGACCACCTTGGCCGTAATGTCAGCATTAACGCGTCCATTCTGCCCGACTTCAACCTGGTGTGAGTCCAGGCGAACTTTTCCATCCACCCTGCCTTCGATGATAAGGCTCTCATCACCGCTAATATCGCCATTGATATGAATTCCAGGACCGATAACAGCGGGTCTTCCACTGTCGGTCGACGTGTTGGCAGACACCGCAAAATTATCCTTTTGTGATTTTGAGGCTTGGGGTTCATCCTTGATATTTCTGCTTTTTTCAAACATGGTAGTTTCCAATAAATTCCTGAACTGGGGTTCGCTAGTCTAGCAGAGATCGTCGGGCGAGTACTATAATCGCTATGGCGAGACAGCTATTTTCATAAAAAATTTACTGCGTAGACGGTTACAATCCCGTATTAGATTCGGATTTGGCAAGCAAACCAGGTAGTTTCTGCTCGCACTGAGTATAAGGCTCATGGATTCTTGCCATTGATACATGACATGTAAGACACGCTGGCTTATGCAAAAATTATTATTTCGTTGCAGTTTAATTACCTGTTTTCAGATTTTCTGCCTACCGGCATTCGCTGCAGACCCATTGCTGCAGATGACGGCAGATTACGAGACTTTTTTCCGTCAAATGGTGACGGACCGCAACTATCCGGGCGCTGCTTTTGCCATAGTCAGCCATGACCGGGTTCTGCATATCGTGACCGTGGGACACACGACCGCAGACCGAAAGCGCCCCATTGATCAACAAACCACCTTTCGCCTCGCATCGGTCTCCAAACCCTTTGCCGCAGAGTTGGTCGGTCTGTTGGTCGAAGATGGCATCCTCAGCTGGGAAGACCCGGTCACACGTTATGTTCCAGATTTTAAAATTGATGGTGATGCCTCGCAAATTCGTATCCGGCACTTATTGGGGCAAAGCACCGGCCTGATACCCCATGCCTACGATAATTTACTGGAAGATGGCAAAAGTATGGACAACATCTGGAAAAGCATGTCCAACCTGCCCTACCTGTGTAATCCGGGCTCATGTTACGGCTATCAGAATAGCGTTTTCAGTTTGGTTGATCCCGTGGTCTGGAGAGCCACCAGCGTGAGCTATGAAACACTTATCGAACAACGCATTTTCAAACCGCTCGATATGACCAATGCGTCAATGGGTCTTGATGCATTTATTAACAACCCCAACCATGCCAAACCACACGCAAGACGCAAGGGCCAATGGAAAACAGTCCCTGTGCAACCCAATTACTATCGTGCAGCACCGGCCGCAGGTGTCAATGCCAGCATCCTGGACATGAGCAAGTGGGTACAGGCGCAACTGGGTGGCAGTCCGGCTGTCCTATCGCCGGAATTGATTAGCAACCTGGCCAAGCCCCGGGTTGAAACCCGGCGGGAAATGCACCGCAAACAATGGAACACCATGCTCAGTGAAGCCCATTACGGCCTGGGCTGGCGTGTTTACCAACTGGGTGATAATCAACTTATCTATCACGGCGGCTGGGTTTCAGGTTTCCGTGCGGATGTCGCATTTTCATTGCAGCATGATATCGGCATCGCAGTGCTGCTTAACGTTGAGAGCAGCGGCATCTCCGAGATGACCACCCGTTTTTGGCAGATGGCGTTGGCACCGTAGCACGAACTACAAGAAACCTGATTATTACGCTTCCTTCTCGTGGTCTGCTGGTTTATGGTTGCCGTTCAGACCGTGGTGACCAATAAGCATGCGTGCCCTAAGATTTGCGTTTACTTTGCTCCTTGTCATAATTACTGCAATCCATTGATTTATTAAACACAGGAATTTATCCATGCCTTCATTTGATGTAGTTTCTGAAGTGGACCACCATGAATTGAGTAATGGTGTCGACCAGGCCAATCGCGAAGTAACCACACGCTTTGATTTTAAGGGTACCGGTTCGAATTTCGAACTCGCCGACCTGCTCATCAGCATGAATACCGAGTCTGAATTCCAGCTTCAGCAGATGTACGACATTCTCTGTAATAAACTGGTCAAGCGTGGTATTGACATCGCCTGCCTTGAAAAAAACGAAGCCGTCATCCAGGCCAGATCGGCTACCCAGACTGTGAAGGTCAGAGAAGGTATTGAAACACCGGTGGCCAAGAACATGGTCAAGATGATCAAGCAGAGCAAGGCCAGGGTTCAAGCAGCCATACAAGGTGATCAGTTGAGGGTAACCGGAAAAAAACGGGATGATTTACAGGAAGTCATTGCCTTGTTGAAAGGTGCTGACCTTGACACGCCATTGCAATACAAGAACTTCAGAGACTAGGTAGCAAGGGCTACAAAAACCTCCCTCACCTAAGGCAATAAGTTAATGATTAGGGTAAAATTAGCTGTTGCCCTTTGGCATAAAAAAGGAAATTCAGACATGAAAACCACACTGTGTCTAGCGCTAAGCACAGCGCTTGCATTGACCGTAGCCGGCTGCTCCGAATCTGACACCAACCAGGTTGCAGAATCAGCCCCCGCAACGCCAACTGAAACCGTAATGACAACAAACCCTGCTGAAAATAACCCATTTTTTGTTGAAAGCCCGTTATACATGCAATACCCGCAATTCGACAAAATCGAAAACTCTCATTTTGTACCGGCTTTCGAGCTTGGAATGGAACAACAACTGGCAGAAATCGAGGCCATCGCAAACCAGTCCGAAGCACCCACACTTGACAATACCCTGATCCCGATGGAACGTTCGGGTCAGCTCCTCAACCGGGCTACCACGGTATTTTTCGCCATGACCGCGGCAAACACCAACGACGAACTGGAAAGCATTCGTAGTGAAATGGCGCCGAAGTTTTCTGCCCACAATGACAAGATTCGTCTTAATGGCAAATTGTTCGAACGTGTGCAGGCTCTCTATGAACAGCGTGATTCGCTTGAACTGGATCCTGAATCCTATCGCCTGATCGAAGAAACTCACAAGGACTTCGTTCGTGCCGGCGCACAGCTTTCAGTTAGCGACAAGGAAAAGCTGAAGGCTATGAATGCAGAACTGGCAAGCCTCCAGACCAAGTTCAGCCAGAATGTATTAAACGAGGTAAATGCTTCTGCAGTCGTTGTAGAAAGCCGCGAAGAACTCGCAGGAATGCCTGAAACCAATATAGAAGCCGCGGCTGAAGCTGCAAAATCCAAAGATATGGATGGCAAGTATCTCATCGCCCTGCTCAATACCTCTCAGCAACCCCCCCTGGCCAACCTGGAAGACCGCGCCCTGCGTCAGCGCATCATGGAAGCCTCTCTCGCCCGTGGCAGTCGCGGCGGTGAGTTTGACAATAGGGAAATACTGACACGTGTAGTTAAACTACGTGCTGAGCGAGCCAAGTTGATGGGTTACCCGAACCACGCGGCTTACGGTCTTGAAAACCAGACCGCCCGCACCACCGAGGCCGTTAACGAGCGGCTCGCAAGCCTGGCGCCTCCAGCGGTTGCCAACGCGAAACGTGAAGCCGCAGATATTCAGGCCATCATTGATGCCGAGGGCGGTGATTTTCAACTGGCCTCCTGGGACTGGGATTTCTATGCCGAAAAAGTGCGTATGCAACGCTACGATTTTGATGCAGCGCAACTGCGCCCTTACTTTGAAATGAATAACGTATTGGAAAAAGGTGTTTTCCTTGCAGCCGAACAGGTATTTGGCATCACCTTCAAGGAACGCCACGATTTGCCTGTTTACCAGGAAGACGTGCGTGTCTTCGAGGTTTTTGAAGCCGATGGTTCCACACTGGCGATTTTTTTGATGGATCCCTATGCCCGTCCTTCAAAACGCGGTGGCGCCTGGATGAACTCCTATGTCGACCAATCCCACCTGATGGGCAATAAACCGGTCGTTGCCAACCACCTGAACATCACCAAACCGGTTTCAGCAGACGAGCCGACGCTGCTGACCTTTGATGAAGTTATAACGATGTTCCATGAATTTGGCCATGCCCTGCACGGTATGTTTTCCAATGTTAAATATCCCGAATTCTCAGGCACTTCAGTGCCTCGCGACTTTGTAGAATACCCATCACAGGTTAACGAGATGTGGGCTACCTGGCCGACGATTCTGGAAAATTACGCCGTACATTACCAGACCGGTGAAGCCATGCCCCGTGAACTGTTGGATAAAGTGCTGGAAACGCGAAAATTCAACCAGGGTTACACCACCACCGAATACCTCGCTGCATCCATCCTGGATCAGAAGTGGCACCAGTTGCAGCCCGGGGAAGTACCGGCTGCAGATGACTTGCTGGATTTCGAGGCCAGGACGCTGGAAGAAGCAGGTGTGGCACTGGATACCGTACCGCCACGTTACCGCAGCACCTACTTCTCACATATCATCGGTGGTTATTCTGCCGGTTATTATGCCTACATCTGGAGCGAAGTGCTGGATGCGGATACGGTTGAATGGTTCAAGCAGAACGGTGGCTTGACTCGCGAGAACGGCGATCATTTCCGCCAGACACTTCTGTCACGCGGCGGTGCCGAAGATGCAATGACGCTGTTCAGAAACTTCCGTGGTGCTGATCCTGATATACAGCCTCTGCTGGAACGGCGTGGTTTGAACTGATAGAAGTAATATTATGGTGATCATATATACTTGATCGCAGGCACAAAAAAACCCGACCAGGCAGAACCTGATCGGGTTTTTTTGTAACCTGGAAACCTTACAGAGGGCTTACATCCTCTGCTTGAGGTCCTTTGAGGCCTTCACCGACGGTGAATTCAACCTGCTGGCCTTCCTTCAGGGTCTTGCGGCCGTCGCCGACAATCTGACGGAAGTGGACGAAAACATCGCGTTCGCCTTCACGGGAAATAAATCCAAAACCCTTTTCGTCGTTGAACCATTTAACGGTTCCTATAACCTTATCTGACATTATCATTAACTCACTATATATAGTTGGAAAACTACCTTCCGGCAGTGACTGTGCTGGAGAAGAACGGGACCGGGGTATATCTGGAAGGAAGTATGACGACCTGTACAGACTAAACACTCAATCACTCGCCGCAACGTGCAGCGCGCATATTTTACATTCTTATCCGGGTATTTGCTATAAAAACAATCGAGTGCGTAAACACCGGTCTGCACGCTCCAGTGCGATCGCCTGAAAAATCGCGCCGGCGGTCAATTATCGAAACTCAAAACGGCAACTCCGTAGTGTACTTAACCCTGCGTAATGCAAAACTCGAACTGGCAGATCGCACACTGGAATGATGCAGTATTTTCGTGTTCAGAAAATCGTTATAGGATTCCATGTCCCTGGAAATAATCTGCAGGACATAGTCCCGGTCGCCAGAAACAGAAAAGCAATTCATCACCTCCGGTAAAGCTTCAACATGGGTTTCAAAAGACTGCCTGACCCTGTCTGAATGCTCGACCATGCTGACAGATAATAAAACATGAATCTGCAATCCAAGGGCCTTCGGATTCAGCAACGCGACCCGGCTTTCAATAACACCGGCGTCTTCCAGTTCACGTACGCGTCGCCAAACCGATGTGCGAGACAGACCTGAGCGTTCGGCCAGGTCAATCTGACTGAGACTCACATTCCGCTGCAGGGCCTGTAGTAATTTGCGATCAGATTCAGATAAATTCATTTTTTACATTTGACCCAAATAATATTATTTAACTAAATGATTGTTTCAATTATCAACGATTTTAGTCAATTTAGAAACACATAATTTGAGATTAATGGGGATAATGATTAATAGCAATAAACCATTGTCCATCCACACGTAAAGCATCAGGTGAAATCATGACCATACACACAAGCCACCGCCCCAGCTGGGCCGAACCTTACAAAATCAAATCAGTTGAACTGATCCGGATGACCACCCGGGAGGAACGTGAAGAGGCCATTCGTGAAGCGGGATACAACACTTTCCTGATCCGCAGCCGTGATGTCTATATTGACCTGTTAACCGATTCCGGCACCTCTGCGATGAGTGACAGGCAGTGGGCCGGGTTAATGATGGGTGACGAGGCCTACTCGGGTAGCGATAACTTCTACCACTTGCAGGACGCCGTCCGGGAATATTATGGCTACAAATACCTCGTACCCACCCACCAGGGTCGTGGCGCTGAAAACCTGCTGTCACAAATCATGATAAAGGAAGGAGACTTCATACCTGGCAACATGTATTTCACAACCACCCGTCTTCACCAGGAACTGGCAGGCGGTACCTTTGTCGACGTAATTATCGACGAGGCACACGATCCTGCCAGTCGCCATCCGTTCAAGGGCAATGTTGATCTGGAAAAACTGGATCGTCTTGTCCAGGATGTCGGCGCGGAACATATTCCCTATATCAGCCTGGAGGGCAATGTAAACATGGCCGGTGGCCAGCCTTTCTCAATGGCTAATCTCCGTGAGTTGAACAGCTATTGCCGTAAACACGATATTCCGATCATGCTGGATGCCACACGCACCATCGAAAATGCCTGGTTTATCCGCGAGCGCGAAGCGGGTTACGCTGAAAAATCGGTACGCGCAATCCTGCGTGAGATCTGCGACCTGACGGATGGAGCCACGATGTCGGCAAAGAAGGACCTGCTCGTCAATATCGGTGGTTTTTTTGCATGCAACGATGAAGCGATTTTCCGCAAAGCGCAAAATATGGTTGTCGTCTATGAAGGCCTGCATACCTATGGCGGTATGGCTGGACGCGACATGGAGGCCATGGCGATCGGACTCCAGGAAGCAGTCATGGAAGATCACCAGGCAGCCCGTATCGGCCAGGTACGTTATTTAGGCGATATGCTGCGTGATGCCGGTGTGCCTATCGTCAACCCCATTGGCTCTCATGCGATCTTTATTGATGCGCGTGCGTTCCTGCCACACGTGGACCAGGACGACTATCCGGCCCAATCGCTGGCCGCTGAGTTATACTTGGAAGCTGGCATTCGCACAATGGAACGCGGCAATGTATCAGCTGGTCGTGATCCGGTAACCGGAAAGAACCGTCGACCGGCACTTGAATTGGTGCGATTGACCTTGCCCCGGCGTGTTTATACCCAGGCTCATATGGACGTTGTGGCAGAATCTGTTGTCCGTGTGTTTGAACAACGCGAGCGCATCAAGGGCTTGAAAATGGTCTATGAACCTGAGTATCTGCGGTTCTTCCAGGCGCGCTTTGCACCGCTGGTCTGAGAAGCCCGGTTACTATCCAATGGAGGCTTAATAATGACAGATCTGTTTGACAACCCGATGGGCCTTGACGGCTTTGAGTTTGTCGAGTTTGCATCCCCAACGCCCGGACTGTTAGAACCGGTTTTCGACATGCTGGGTTTTACTGCCGTCGCCAGGCACCGGTCCAAAAAGGTCAGCCTGTATCGCCAGGGTGAGATCAATTTCATTCTTAACGAAGAGCCTAAAAGTCATGCCGCATTTTTTGCCGAGGAACACGGCCCCTGCGTCTGTGGCATGGCTTTCCGGGTAAAAGACGCCCACATGGCTTACCATCGGGCCCTCGAAATGGGTGCCCAACCGATCGATATCCCCACCGGTCCGATGGAATTGCGTCTGCCGGCCATCAAGGGTATTGGCGGAGCGCCCCTTTATTTGATTGACCGTTATGAACAGGGTCAGAGTTTTTATGATATCGACTTTGTTTTTTACGATGATATAGACCGTCACCCCCAAGGCTGCGGCTTCAAGCTGATCGACCACCTGACGCACAATGTTTACCGCGGACGCATGGAATTCTGGGCAGACTATTACAAACGTATCTTTAACTTCCGCGAGATACGTTATTTTGATATCAAGGGTGAATACACCGGTCTTTTATCCAAGGCCATGACAGCGCCGGACGGTAAAATCCGTATTCCGCTTAACGAAGAAGCATCCCAGGGTGTAGGCCAGATTGAAGAATTCCTGATGGCCTATAACGGCGAGGGTATCCAGCATATCGCGTTGATATGTGACGACCTGCTCGAATGCTGGGATGCGTTGAAAGCCCGTGGATTGCCATTCATGACCCCACCGCCCTCAACTTACTACGAGATGCTGGATGAACGTCTTCCAGGTCATGGGGAACCTGTTACGGAACTGCAGACACGCGGTATCCTGCTCGATGGCTCAACAGCCGATGATGATCCGCGATTGTTATTGCAGATCTTCTCAGAAACCATGGTTGGACCGGTATTTTTTGAATTTATCCAGCGTAAAAAAGACGAGGGGTTTGGCGAAGGCAACTTTACCGCGCTGTTCGAATCCATGGAGCGCGACCAGTTACGCCGTGGCATCATAAGCACTGAAGACAAGGCATAAGCGCACGCGTAAAAAGTGCAGGACTAAATATGAAAATCAGGAAAATTCACCACGTGGCCTACCGTTGCAAGGACGCAAAGGAAACGGTCGCATTTTACAAAGAAGTGCTAAATATGGACCTGCTACTGGCCATCGCCGAGGACCAGGTACCCAGCACCAAGGCGCCCGACCCCTATATCCATATCTTCCTGGATGCCGGCCAGGGCAATGTACTGGCATTTTTCGAAATACCCAATTCCCCACCGATGGGCCGGGATGAAAATACACCTGCCTGGGTGCAGCATATCGCTTTTGAAATTGGCGATATGGAAGACCTGAACAGAGCCAAAGCGCATATTGAAGCCACCGGTCTGGACGTCATCGGCCCAACCGACCATTACCTTTTCAAATCCATCTATTTCTTTGACCCCAATGGTCACCGCCTGGAACTCTGTGCGAATGTCGAGCGCCCCGGGGTGCTTGAGAAGCTTTACGAACTGGCACCGGAGATGGTCGAAGAATGGAGCCAGACAAAGCGGGCCCCAGGGCACGCCGCTTTCATGCATGAAAAAGAATTCAGTCTCGAATCCTGATTTAATTCAGTATTTGCTTAGCGGACCGGAAACCAAGGAACAGCAATGAAAACCATCATCGAGCCCTTCCGGATCAAAACGGTTGAACCGATAAAAATGACCACGGTTGAGGAACGCCGAAAGCTGATCAGGGAAGCCCATTACAACCTGTTTTCTTTACGATCAGAGGATGTCATCATTGATCTGCTGACCGATTCCGGCACAGGTGCAATGAGCACAAACCAGTGGTCAGCGCTGATGAAGGGTGATGAATCCTACGCAGGTTCACCCTCCTATTATCGTTTTGAAGCCGCTATAAAAGACCTGATGCCCTTCAAGCACGTCATACCAACCCACCAGGGCCGGGCCGCGGAACACATTCTCACTTTTGTTGTTGCCGACGGGCATGGTAAGGGCAAGATCGTACCCAACAATACCCATTTCGACACCACGCGTGCCAATTTTGAGGACGCTGAGATCGATGCGCGGGACCTGGTGATCAAAGAAGGTCTCGAACCTTCTTTGGAACATCCGTTCAAGGGCAATATGGACCTCAAAAAACTGGAAGAATTGCTGTCACGCGAGGCCGACAATATTCCGATGGTCGAGATCACCATTACCAACAACGCCATTGGCGGCCAACCTGTATCGATGGCCAATATTCGCGGCACCAAGGCCATCTGCGACAAGTATGGCAAACCACTGATAATCGACAGTGCCCGTTTTGCAGAAAATGCCTACTTTATCAAGTTGCGTGAACCGGGTTACCAGGACAAATCGGTCAAGGAAATCGTCAGGGAAATATTTTCCCATGCCGACGGTATGACCATGAGCGCCAAGAAGGATACCTTTGCGAACATGGGTGGCTGGCTGGCGCTGAACAACGATGAATGGGCGGAAAAAGCCCGTACACGTCTGATCATGACCGAGGGTTTCCCAACCTATGGCGGCCTTTCGGGTCGTGATATGGAGTGTATAGCAACCGGTCTCGAGGAAATCGTTCACGAGGATTATTTGCAGTACCGGATTCGGTCCATCCAGTATATCAATGAAAGACTGGACGCAATGGGTGTACCGGTAATGAAGCCGGCGGGTGGTCACGCCATTTTTGTCGATGCGAAAAAGCTGCTGTCTCATATTCCGTCACTGCAATACCCGGCACAGGCACTTGCGGTTGCACTTTACATCCAGGGCGGTATCCGCGGGGTTGAAATTGGAAGCTTCATGTTTGGCCGTCAACCCGATGGCAGTGAAAAACCCGCAGCGATGGAACTGGTCAGGCTGGCCATGCCACGTCGTGTTTACACGCAGGCCCAGGCGGATTACGTCGTCGAGGTTTTCGAAGAGTTAAAAAATAATTTAACCGGGATACCAGGATTGGAAGTAACCTGGGAACCGGGCTCCCTGCGACATTTCACTGCACAGCTAAAACCCTTGACGGTGTAATGAAAAAACCAACGTTTCAGCGTCAATGGCACTGAAACCCTATGCAGCGAGTTCTTGCTGCATGCTTGTTCAGGATTAACTTCCGGCGCCGAGCCGTTCCAGGCGATAGCTACCATCTACAACCCGTTGCCACCACTGGGGATTTTCCAGATACCAGGCAACGGTTTTGCGGATACCGGAAGCAAAATCTTCAGCCGGCGTCCAGCCCAGGTCGGTATTGATCTTGTCTGCATCGATAGCGTAGCGCTCATCGTGACCGGGGCGGTCTTTGACAAACGTGATCAACTCTTCAAAACGGTTGATGCCGGCGGGTTTATCGGTGACCATTTCATCCATGATGGCACAAATTTCTTTCACCACATCTATATTCTTCTTCTCGTTCAGCCCGCCAATGTTATAGGTTTCCCCCGGCTTACCGGTATTGAGCACACGGTAAAGTGCGCGTGCATGGTCATCGACATATAACCAGTCCCTTATCTGTTTGCCATCACCGTACATCGGTAAGGCCTTGCCCTTCAGGGCATTCAGAATCATGTGGGGGATGAGCTTCTCCGGAAACTGGTAAGGTCCATAATTATTGGAACAATTGGTAACCAGCACCGGGAGTTTGAAGGTACGTCCCCAGGCCCTGACCAGGTGATCCGAACCGGCCTTGGTTGCGGCATAGGGAGAACTGGGGTCATAGGAAGTGTCTTCGCGGAACAAATCGTCGCAACCGGCAAGGTCACCGTAAACTTCATCGGTGGAAACATGCAGAAAGCGAAAGCCTGCCCTGGCCGTCTTAGACATACCGGACCAGTAGCTACGGCCAGCCTCAAGCATATTGTATGTACCGACCAGGTTGGTCTGGATAAAATCACCCGGTCCGTCAATCGAACGGTCGACGTGACTTTCAGCCGCCAGGTGTATTACGGCATCCGGTTGATACGTGGCAAAAACGCGATCCAGTGATTCACGTTCACAAATATCGGCATGCTCGAACCGGTAACGGGACGAATCCGCTATCGGCAGCAGCGAATCCAGATTACCGGCATAGGTCAGCTTATCGAGGTTGATGATCTCGTTATCGGTTTCTGCAACCAGGTAACGAATCAATGCGGAACCGATAAAGCCGGCACCGCCAGTAACAAGAATTTTCATGGTTATTGAGACATCTGATAGAGTGTTGTGATTATAATCTCAAGCTCCCACAATTCAACCGGAAGCTGTATTATTCAGGCTTAATCAACCTGACCAAAACAAAGAGGCGACGCATTTGAAAACATCGATACTGGTCACAGGTGGTACGGGCTTTATCGGCTCACATACCTGTGTTGCTCTACTCGAAGCGGGACATGATGTGGTTGTGCTGGACAACCTGCACAATAGCGATGCCGCTGTAATCAAACGGATCGGCCAGATTTGTGATCGCGAACCGGTCTTTATCAAGGGTGACGTACGTGACGGGGCTATGCTGAAACGCCTGTTTAACGAACATCCGGTTACAGCGGTTATGCATTTTGCGGGTCTGAAGGCCGTTGGTGAGTCAATGCATCAACCCCTGGCTTATTACGAGAACAACATTGGCGGAACGCTTAATTTACTGATGGCCATGGGGCATGCCGGCGTCAGGACCATGGTATTTTCGTCATCGGCCACGGTCTATGGTAATCCGGCCAGTGTGCCCATCACCGAGGATTTTCCACGCTCCACTACCAACCCGTATGGCGCAACCAAGCTTGTCATTGAAAACATGCTGGCGGATCTCTTCTGGGCGGAACCGAACTGGCGTCTGGCCCGTTTGCGCTATTTCAACCCGGTCGGTGCACATGAAAGTGGACTTATTGGCGAAAACCCCAGGGGTGTCCCCAACAACCTGATGCCCTTCATAGCACAGACCGCTGCGGGTCTGCGTGATGAGTTAACCGTATTTGGCGATGATTATGACACGCCTGATGGCACCGGCGTGCGGGATTATATCCACGTTGTCGACCTGGCCAACGGGCACGTAGCCGCGCTGGATTACCTACGGAGTAAACGCGACATATTAACGGTAAACCTTGGTACCGGCCAAGGTGTATCCGTATTGGAAATGATCAGGACTTTTGAGGAAACCAATCAATGCAAGGTTCCTTATCGAATCAGCGAGCGTCGTGCGGGTGATATCGCAAGATGCTGGGCTGACACCGGTCTTGCCAATCGTCTGCTGGGCTGGCAGGCAAACCGCACACTCGAGAACATGTGCAAGGATTCATGGCGTTGGCAGAACTCGCTGCAAGACAAGACCCCTTAGAGAAATATTTGATGTCTGAACTCAAACAACTGGTCGCGAGACTTCCGAAGGCCGAACTGCACATCCATATCGAAGGCAGTCTCGAACCTGCCATGATGTTCGAACTGGCGGAGCGTAACGCTGTTACCTTACCGTATTCCGATGTTGAAGAAATAACTAAAGCATATAACTTCAATTGCTTACAAGATTTTCTTGATCTTTATTATCAAGGAATGTCCGTGCTACAAACCGAGCGGGACTTTCACGATCTGACCTGGGCCTACCTGCTACGCTGCCATCAACAGAACGTTGTGCATTGCGAGATTTTTTTTGACCCGCAGGGTCATACCGAACGCGGTATCGGGTTTGAAGTTTTCATGCACGGTATCTGTAGCGCCCTCGAAAAGGCGCAATCCGAACTCGGTATCAGCAGCAAACTCATCATGTGTTTCTTACGCCACCTCGATGAGGCAAGTGCCTTTGCAACACTGCAGGCCGCCGGGCCTTACCTGGACAGGATCACGGGCGTGGGACTGGATTCATCCGAACTGGGGCACCCACCCGCCCTGTTTCAACAGGTGTTTGCAAGTGCCGCCGAAAAAGGCCTGAAACGGGTTGCACACGCGGGCGAAGAGGGACCGCCGGAATATGTCTTCGAGGCACTTGATCTGTTGCAAGTGGATCGTATCGACCATGGTAACCGTTCTTTGGAGGACGAAGACCTCGTTAAGCGACTGGTTGATGAACGGATGTCGCTGACCGTCTGTCCGCTATCCAACCTGCGACTGGCGGTGGTCAAGGACATGTCTGAGCACCCGCTCAGAAAAATGCTTGCACTGGGTTTGAACGCCTGTATCAATTCCGACGACCCTGCCTATTTCGGTGGTTATATGAACGAGAACTTCAATACCCTGATCGACGCAAGCGGTCTTACGCGGGATGAAATTTTTCAACTGACCATCAATGGCTTTGAATCATCATTCCTGACCCGGGACGAGAAACAAGACCACCTTGATAATATTCAAGCGATACGCCAAATGACCACCGGAGCCTGATAAGACATGCCTGATTCAGAACAAGCACAACATGGGTTGTCGATGGCTGACGTCTCCGCCAAGCCTGTTACCTGTCGCCTGGCGCTGGCCAGCGGAAAAATCAATGTTGGTAAAACGGCATTCACATTGTTGAAAGACAAATCCCTGCCAAAGGGTGATGCGCTGGCACTGGCGGAATTTGCCGGTATCCAGGCAGCCAAGCAGACACCATCCCTGATTCCGTTATGCCACCCGATTTCTCTCAACCGTGTATCCATACACACCCGTCTCATTGCGGACGAGTTTGCAGTCGAAGTCTTTGCCGTGGCTGAAATCAACGCGCAGACCGGTGTCGAAATGGAAGCCCTGTGTGGTCTTAACATCGCCCTGTTGACCATCTGGGACCTGGCCAAACCAATCAATGCAGCGCTTGAAATCACCGATGTAAAACTCCTGTACAAATCCGGTGGCAAACGCGGTAACTGGTTACATCCGGATGGCTTGTCGGCCACAGCGCAAGCAATACTGGATAACAACTAGTTTAAAATGCACAGATATTCTGCACACCTGCCACTCACGGCTATCGGTGCCGCCGGTCAGCAACGTATCAGGGATGCCCATGTAGTCCTGATCGGTGTCGGTGGTCTGGGGTGTGCGGCCGCGCAATACCTGGTTTCGAGCGGTGTCGGTAAATTAACACTATGTGATTTTGACACCGTGGAGGAGAGCAATCTCGCGCGCCAAATACTCTATCGCCAGGCTGACCTGGGCCGGCTCAAAACCGAGGCTGCAATCGATGCGTTACGGAATCTGAACCCGGATACCCGCTTGCAATCCATAACGCGGCGTATGGCCGATGAAGATATGCAGACGCTCTTTCCTGGCTGCAGCCTGGTGATCGATAGCAGTGACAACTACGGCACCCGCCTGGCGGTCAATCGCAGTTGTCTTGAGCTGAAGATTCCCTGGATCATGTCGGCGTGTATCCGCATGGAAGGCCAGGTCATGCTGATGCGCCCTGACCTGCCTGCACAAGCCTGTTACCGCTGTATCTATGGCTCGGCTCCGGAAACATTGGAAGATTGTCCTGGTGCGGGCATATTTGCCCCGGTAGCCGGTATCACCGGCACCTCCACCGCATATTTTGCACTGGCTCATTTGGCAGGATTGCAAACACCTGCCGGATTGCACCTTTTTGATGCAGGCAACTGGCAGTGGCAATCACTCAGAATCAGCAGGAACCCAAACTGCAAGGACTGCAGTTAAAACGCTGGCAGGCTTCACTCGGTAGTGGCTACCGACTCATCACTTTTCAATGCATGCTTCAACACGTGCCATGGCAAAGTCGCGCATTTGACTCTGGAAGGATAGCGCCCGGCAAAAGCGAGTGCGGCGAGTTCCCCCAGTTGCTCATCGCTGGACTCGTCCGTCCCGGTAGTGATCACATTCCTGACTTGCTCGGACAGTTCTTCTGCCTGCAACAGGCTAAGCCCGTGCAGGTGACTGACCATTAACGAGGCCGATGCGGTCGAGATCGCGCAGCCAACACTCTTAACGACCGCCTTGTCAATAATGCCGGCAGCGTTCACCGAAAACTGCAAACTGACACGGTCGCCACAAAAAGGATTTTCACCTTGACCCGCGTGGCTGGGGTTTTCGATGCTGCCATGGTGACGTGGATACTGGCTATGCTCGATGATGATATCGCTGTAACGCTGCATGCGCTCATCAGTCATCTCAACGATCCCCGTGCGAGTGTCCTGCCGCCGCACAGTTCTCGCAGTTCACCCACTCACTGACGCCGGTCACATAGTGTTCCTTTTTCCAGATTGGCAAGCGGGTTTTGGTTTGGTCGATGATATAACGGCAGGCATCAAAAGCTGCATCCCGGTGCGCCGCTGAAACGCACACAACAACCGCACATTCACCCAACTCCAACAAACCTTCACGGTGTATGCACACGGCATGGCTGATAGCAAAACGCGTTAGCGCTTCATCGATGATCTTGGCACCTTCTTTTTCCGCCACCGGCCGGTACACCTCGTACTCAAGTCGCTCGACTTCCTGCCCTTCGTTGTGGTTCCTGATCCAGCCTTCGAAAACGACCAGCGCACCACAATGCCTGTCGGCTACCGCGGCCCTGGCGGCATCCACATCAATCACCGTATCACTGACTGAGAACTTCATCCACCGGCCACCGGCGGGAAAAACAAGACTTCATCGTCTTCTTTCAAGGCCGTTTCCCAGGCACTCATCTCATCATTGATTGCGACCAGGGCTGCAGCCTGGTTTTGCAACGACGGGTGTCTTTCCGCCATCTCTTGAAACAGTTCAGCCGCCGTGCCACCGGTCCAATTGACGTACTCGGAGTCACAACCGGCCTGCTCGCGGAACAAAGCAAAATAGCGTACCCTGATTTTCATTCAACCACCCATTCGATACATTTCAACATGCGGTTGGGCGCGTGGCAGTTCACTACGCAATTCACTGTAGCGGTCGGCCCGTTTTTGCCACAAATCCCGTATCACGGCCGTCATTTCTTCCGCATCCAGACCATCACGAATTCTATCGCGTAGTTCGGTACCGCGCGCGGAGAAAAGGCAGCTGTAGAAGGTGCCATCGGCCGTGATACGCGCGCGTGAACAATCACCGCAAAAAGGTTCGGTGATCGAGCTTATAAATCCAATTTC
>Ga0316201_10000303_pt1 | contig 26317 bp, 23 predicted proteins | sample CS6wburrow_MG_FD_204516 | JGI IMG/M metagenome (GOLD analysis project Ga0316201, IMG submission 204516) | Coastal sediment microbial communities from Delaware Bay, Delaware, United States - CS-6 worm burrow | ecosystem: Environmental > Aquatic > Marine > Coastal > Sediment | place: USA... | reverse complement strand
CAGTAAACATTGAGGTAACAATACCCAGTGACAAGGTAACCGCAAAACCCTTGACCGGGCCCGTTCCAAACAGGAACAAAACAAATGCTGCGATCAATGTCGTGATGTTGGCATCCGCGATGGTTGAAAATGCTTTTTCATAACCCGCCCGGATACTTGCCTGTGGTGTATTGCCATTGCGTATCTCTTCACGAATACGCTCGAAAATCAACACGTTGGCATCAACCGCCATACCGATTGTTAATACGATACCCGCGATACCCGGCATGGTCAGGGTTGCCCCCAGCATCGATAACAAGGACATCAACAGAACAAGGTTTGCAAACAGTGCCAGGTTGGCGACCAATCCAAAAACCCTGTAATAAACGGCCATCAGGACTAATACCAGGCAAAAGCCGATGACAACGGCTTTGAAGCCCTTGGCAACGTTGTCTGCACCGAGGCTTGGGCCGACTGTGCGTTCCTCAACAATTTCCATTGGTGCCGCGAGTGCGCCAGCCCTGAGTAACAGGGATAACTGCGAAGCTTCCCGGATAGAACCCAGACCGGTGGTCTGGAAGCGTTTACCGAAAGGCTCACGTACTACGGCAACACTGATCACATCTTCAATCTTGCTGCCACTGGGTTTCTGTTCGATGTAAACAACCGCCATCCGGTTGCCCACGTTGTCGCGTGTAAAGTCCAGCATACGTTTTGAACCTACACCATCCAGGGTCACGCTAACCGAAGGCTGCCCGCTTTGCTGGTCAAAGGATGCGGACGCACCGATCAACTGGTCACCGGATACGATCAAGCGCTTTTTCAGCAGGATCGGATTGCCGTTATCATCGGTGTACAAACGGGATTCAGGTGGGACGCGTCCGGTTTGTGAGGCGGTGAACGCATCGTTACTCTCATCAACGGCTCGATATTCCAGCGTGGCTGTTGCACCAATGATTTTCTTGGCTTCAACCGTATCCTGTACACCCGGCAACTGTACGACCACGCGGTCAGCACCCTGTTGTTGGATGACGGGCTCAGCCACACCCAGTTCGTTTACACGGTTACGCAGGGTGGTTATGTTCTGTTTAAGGGCGGTCTGCTGCAATTCCAGCAACTGCTTTTCCTGCACCGTGGCAGAAATACCAAAGGTTTCACCTGCCGGCAACTCGGTGATATTCAACCCCTGCAGGCTTTGATCCGTTCGCAGGAGATTCAAGGTCCGGTCACGATCTTCAGCGGAGCGTAGCATCGCCAGCAGTCCGTTACCTTCATGGCGGACAGATACATAACGTATACCATTGTCACGCAGCACTGAACGGATATCATCCACGTATCGATCCAGTTGCTGGCTTCGCGCTGTATCCATATCGACCTGCATCAGGAAGTGCACACCACCCTGTAAATCAAGACCCAGCGTCATCGGCTTACCGCCGATCGCGCGCAGGCCATCAGGAGTGGCGTGGGCAAGATTGAGCGCAACCACATACGAATCACCCAATGCCTTGCGAACCACATCGGCCGCTTTGATCTGATCCTCAGCGTTTTTGAACCGATACAACAGGCGATTACCCTGCTGTTCGCTACTATTGAAGCTGATTTGCTCAACCACCAGTGCATCATCGATATTGGTGGTCAACTCTGCGGGCAGTTCAAAGCCACGTGCTGAAGTGATCTGCAAAGCAGGGTCTTCACCGTAAAAATTGGGCAATGCATAGACTATGCCCACTGTTACGACAATAAGTATCAGCAGGTACTTCCAGATGGAATACTGGTTCATGAATCAGTCTCTAATTTTAAGTGGTAAACGCTAAATATCAGGCGGACTTGATCGTGCCCTTCGGCATGACATTCGCGACAGCTTGACGTTGCAGCTTGATTTGTAGATTGTCGGCCAATTCCAGCGTAACAAAAGAATCCGATACGTCGGTGATTTTCCCTAACAAGCCACCATTGGTTATCACTTCATCACCCTTGCTCAGCTGTGAAACCAACTGCTTATGTTCCTTTGCGCGCTTCATCTGAGGCCGGATCAGCATAAAATAGAACACGGCAAAAATGACAATTAACGGAAGAAAACTCATCAGGCCACCCGGTGAAGCAGCGTCCTGGGCATATGCATTTGAAATAAAGAAGTCCATGTTTACTCTCTTTTTTATCCCTTGGGAATTTCCCAATATTATGAACAGATTTGGATTGTTACCAATCTAAGTGGGGCCCCTGTTTCAATTTTCAAACAGTCCGGCTATAACCCAACGCGCAATTATAAGCCATGCAGAAGCATAAAACCGCCGTTTTTGTCGATATTCTTTTAGGAATATGATTCCAGAAACTGCGTGGCATATTCAGCCAGGGTTCCACTCTCAATCGCCTTTCTCAGACCTGCCATCAATTGCTGGTAGAAATACAGGTTATGAACAGTAGCCAGGTGAGGCCCCAACATTTCCCTGCAACGATCCAGGTGCTTCAAGTAAGCCCGTGAGTAATTCTGACAGGTATAACAATCACAGTCCTCATCAATGGGCCGGGTATCCATGGCGAACCGCGAGTTGCGAATTTTAAGCACACCGCGTGAGGTAAAATAATAGCCGTTACGCGCATTGCGGGTTGGCATGACACAATCGAACATATCGACACCGTGAAGAACTGCCGCAATAATGTCCTGTGGCCGCCCTACCCCCATCAGGTAGCGGGGTTTGTCTGCTGGCAATTCCGGCAGCGTATAACCCAGTACCAGTTCACGTTCATGTTCCGGTTCACCAACTGACAGCCCACCAATGGCGTAGCCATCAAAACCGATCCCTGTCAACGCCTGTGCCGATTGCTGACGTAATCCTTCGTACATACTGCCCTGGACGATACCAAACAACGCCGCATTTCTTGTGCCATGAGCTTCGCGGCAACGCTGCGCCCAGCGCATGGACATCTCCATGGACTCAGCTGCCTGCTGCTCGGCGGCCGGATAAGGTGTGCACTCGTCGAAGCACATCACGATATCTGATCCAAGGGCCGCCTGCACTGCCATTGATTCTTCCGGGCCCAGGAACACCCGGGCCCCATCGACAGGCGATGCGAACGTTACACCCTTCTCGGTAATTTTCCGCCGTTCGGACAAACTCCAGACCTGGAAACCGCCGGAATCCGTCAAAATCGGTCTCTTCCACTGCATAAAATCATGCAGATCACCGTGAGCCCTGATGACTTCGGTCCCCGGACGCAACATCAGGTGAAAAGTATTACCCAAAAGAATTTCAGCACCGGTATCACGCACCGCCTTTGGTGTCATGGCCTTGACTGTGCCGTAGGTACCCACCGGCATAAATGCAGGTGTTTCGACACGACCCCGGTCAAAGGATAAACGGCCACGCCGGGCCTTACCATCGGTATTCAGTAATTCAAATTGCATCGGTTTCCCGGGGTCCATTGAAAGCGGATTAATCGCATATTCTGACACTCAAACCCGTATATTGCACCAGCACTGAAAATCCTGGCGCAATACACGAACTTCAGTCAGGTAAGCAGCATCGCATCGCCATAACTGAAAAACCGGTAACCTTGCCCAACTGCATGCCGGTACGCTGCCAGTGTTTGCTGATGTCCGGCAAACGCACTGACCAGCATCAACAGGGTGGACTCGGGCAGATGGAAATTGGTGATCATTGCATCCACAACACGGAATTTGTAAGGCGGGTAGATGAATATTCTGCTATCACCGGAAAACGGTTTCAATGAACCTCCCTGCGCGGCGGTCTCAAGACTGCGTACTGCAGTTGTCCCGACTGCGATGACACGCCCACCACGAACCCGTGTCTCAGCAATGGCGTCACAGGCGGATTGAGAAACCTCCAGCCACTCGGCATGCATCGGGTGATCTTCAATATCTTCCACGCGTACGGGTTGGAATGTCCCGGCACCGACATGCAATGTGACCGTTGTGGATTGAATACCCGCATCTTTCAACTGGTTCAACAGGACCTGATCAAAGTGCAATCCCGCTGTAGGTGCTGCCACGGCGCCGGGTGTTTCGGCAAATACGGTCTGGTAGCGACGCCGGTCGGCCTCATTATCTTCGCGTGTAATATAAGGTGGCAAAGGCATATGGCCGAGACTCTTTAGCAGAGCCATCAAATCAGCATTGACAGACTGCAGATGAAAAAAACTATCCTGTCGCCCCAGCACCAGCAACTCACTTCCGTCTTCCAGCACCAGTTTTCCACCTGGTTTCGGGGATTTGCTGGCCCGCACCTGGGCCAGGCATTCATTTTTGCTTAACAGGCGTTCGACCAGGATTTCTATTCGTCCACCACTGGCCTTAAGGCCATACAAGCGTGCAGGAATGACCTCTGTGTTATTGAACACCAGCAGATCACCCGGATTCAGCAAGGCTGGCAGGTCATTGAACTTTCTGTCGCTTAACTGGCTGGACTGCCTGTCAAAACATAACAGGCGGCTCGAACTGCGTTGCGCCAGTGGTCGCTGTGCGATCAACTCCGTGGGTAATTGATAGTGAAATTCTGTGCGCTTCATTAATATCCTGATTGTCTCAAAGTCATAGTCTGAACCGGCCATTGTCTCCTAAATTTTAAATGTATCGCTATTATCCTTTAAAAGGATACCTTGCCCCACCATAATGACGACGCAATTCTGTTTTTAAAGTACCGAGAGAAAATTTCGATGAACAACAACCTCGAACAGGCGCAGGAACTTGACCGGCGAGATACCTTAAGTGGTTTCCGCGGCCAGTTCTGCATTCCCAGAAAAGCTGATGGCAGTGAGCAATTGTATTTCTGCGGTAACTCCCTGGGCTTGCAACCAAAAGCAGTCAGGGCCGCCGTGCTCGAAGAACTTGATGCCTGGCAACATCTGGCCGTGGAAGGTCACTTCAAGGGTCAACGCCCATGGTTGTCATACAATGATCTACTGCGGGGGCCAATGGCCGAATTGGTCGGTGCCAAACCGCGGGAGGTGGCTCTGATGAATTCACTGACCGTCAACCTGCACCTGATGATGATCAGTTTTTACCGGCCAACGGGTCGACGCAAGAAAATCCTGATAGAGCAGCAATCCTTCCCGTCTGACCGCTACGCCGTGGAATCTCAAATCCGCATGCACGGGCTTGACCCGGCCGAATGCCTGGTTGAAATCGAACCACCAGCCAATAGCCGGACAATCGACGAGACAGCCATCGAGGACTATCTTGCCGAACATGGCGAGCAGGTAGCACTGGTACTGTGGCCCGGTGTGCATTATGCCAGTGGTCAGTTTTTTGACCTGACCCGTATTGCAAGGTCGGCTCATTCTGCCGGTGCACTTTGTGGTTTTGACCTTGCGCATGCGGTGGGAAACGTACCGCTGAACCTGCGTGAATGCGATGTCGATTTCGCTGTCTGGTGTACTTACAAATACCTGAATTCGGGTATGGGATCAGTGGCAGCTTGCTTCGTGAATGAAAGACATGGTGAGCACGATGACCTTACCCGTCTGCATGGTTGGTGGGGCGTCCACCCGGAGTCACGCTTTCTGATGGGGCCTGAATTCGTGCCCGCCGAAGGGGCTGAAGCCTGGGTCTTGTCCAATCCACCTATCCTTGCCATGGCACCGATAAGAGTTGCGCTGGACATGTTTAAACTGGCAGGTATGACCGCATTGCGCGAGAAATCTGTCGCCATGACAGCTTATCTGGAACAACTGATCCGATCCGAACTGGACAACTCGCTTGAGATCGTTACACCGGCGGAGCCTGAACGACGTGGGTGTCAACTTTCCCTGCGTGTGCTGGCCGGGCGTGATGCCGGAAGAGCCTTGTTTGAGCAACTCGAAGCGGCAGGCACCGTACCCGACTGGCGCGAACCGGATGTGATCCGGGTAGCGCCGGTTCCGATGTACAACCGGTTTGAGGATTGCTGGTTACTCGTCCAGCAGGTCAAGGACTTTACCTGTAAAACCTGACCGGGCTAAACGCAGCTTTGCCCGCAGTATTTGCCGCGAAGGTCCCGGACCCGGCGGCCTATTGGCAGGCTACCGGTGCTGTCAGTTTTATCGTGTCATCAGTACGATCAACAGAACCACTCAAAGGCGATTGCAGGACGTAATCCAGGTTCCAACTCATACTATTTTCATCGGTAATTTCCCTGGTAAACAGGCCTACGGTATCAACCGTGATGGCTTTTTCTGCACATACCGCACAAAAACCATTGAACTGGAGTAAGCCTGCTTCGGGACTGGTGGAACTTTGCGGTTCCGGTGCGCCAATCAACCAGACCGGTTTACCGGAATCATCATAAATGTAGTGCACAAATGCCTGCGAAGTCTTGTTTACAACCACCGTGGCGCCACCGACACCATCCGCTGTGCGAGACCAAAGCCCGTTATAACTACGCTCGGTACCATCGACTTCCGGGCAGATCTGGGGCAGGCTCGGACGCTCCCTGTCGCTGCCGTTTTTTCCAAATAATACAAAGGAAAAAATTGAATCATCCTCAGCCAACAGGGTGACCGACACATGACCCACGGGAGTCGACTGTTGCAATAATCCGTCGTTGGTAAAACGCAGCAATTCCGCTACCCACACGTTACCTATCGGCTCCGGAGCGGAAGCCAGGTACCAGGCAGGTTTGCCATCATCGTCATAGGTATACCACAGGAAAGCGCGGTAACCACCACTCGATGAGTAGTCATAACCCTGGCTTAGATCCTCCCTGGATGAGGCCTGCCATAAGCCGGCCCGTAAAGGTATGGGTGTGCCTGAGAAGTCTAAATCTGTCCTGATTTCAACACTCGCGTGGGCGTTGCTGCTGTTCTTGAGCACCGCGAACCATCGACCTGGCACAGCATTGATGCCGGCGGATGTCAGCGTGGGACCCGTGTCGCCTGAACCGGTAGCCGAGGCCAGCGGTCCGCCGCTCATATCAGGCGCAGTAACAAAGGGCGCATTTGTAAACGCGTCATCGAAGTCTACCCGGTACAACTCGAGCGCAAGGGCCGCGTTTTGTCCGCTATCGGCACCTGTTGCAGATGTCGAAATAGTAAATGACTCTGTCCCCGGTGGTATATCGAAGTAAATGCGGTCATGCGTACCGCCGCTTTCAACTGTTAGACCACGATTTACGCCATCCATCAATACAAGCGTTTCCGGGTCCGCTATACCCGGGCTTGAAAAAGAGACCGGAATAATACCAATGTCATTTGGCGTTTCACGGCGTGTTCCGATACCAACGGCACCGATCAGTTCAGTACCGGGTACGGCACCTACATTATCCCAGGACACACGTACTTTCTGGCTTGCGCCGGCGGCCACGATTCCGCTGCCACTTGCCGTCAAAGGCATAGCTGTGTCACGACTCACCACTGCGGATTTCAGAATGGCCGCATCCTGTGGGAGCGTGGCTTCCCAGTTCTGAACCATGACCCAGTATTCACCGGCGACGGGACTGAATAAATCGCATAACTCTATATCCGTTGGGGAAGTGCTGGCGCAGAGCTCTTCACTTTCCTGGGGTTTACCATCGCCATTGGCATCCAGACCAACAAACAGGTCCAGATCTGCGGATGTGGAAGGCAGTGTTTCAGTGTGCAGCCACAATGCACCTTCAGGTACCGTGTGCCATACCGTCATCACACCTTCACCACCATCATAAGGAGAGTCATCAGTCGGATCCTGGGGCAGGAATTCTACCGTTTCAGTCGGAACAACCAGGCCGCCACTGGTGAAGGTGGCATCCGGCATGGCGGATAGCCCACTCAGCTCAAACTCCTGCCAACCGGAGATATCATCACTGTTAATTATCCATTCAAACGGCAATTCACCGCCATCTGCAAAGACCGCCACGGGAAATACAGCATCAGGGAACCCATTTGAACTGAGCCGCACCTCACCATATACCCATGCACCCACCAATTCGGACTGGCTCAGATCAATGTTTATAGTCAACTCCCGGCTGGCATCCTGCGCCAGCGTGAAATTCGCCGGGGAAACACTGACAGATACTCCGCTGGCAAACCCTGTAGTCGTTGCACTCCAGGAAGCGCCACCTGCCAAATCGGTAACGGTGCGTTGAAAAACGCAGGAGGAACGGCAAACTGAATCAACAAGACCCGGCAAATTCAAATCCCTGGGGTCGCCACCCTGATCGGGATCTGCCGCAAGAAAATCACTTTCGGTTTCATCCAGGTACAAACCCGTATTCACCGCTTGATCCAGACGTGGTCTGCCGGCACCGCGTTTGAAGGTTGTCGCTTCTGAGCCGTTAAAATCAATTGCCAACTCGGGTGTGGCGGTCATCATCAATGCCGATGAAATCATCGATGGTGTCCAGTCAGAATGAACGGACTTGAGCAAAGCGGCGCCGCCTGTTACATGTGGAGAAGACATTGAAGTGCCTGTCAGGAATGTAAAATTGTTACTAACACTGCCGGCGCCCAGTATCTCTGTGCCCGGCGCAATGAGATCGGGTTTCAAAACATTCTGGATGGGTGGCAGACCGGGCCCGCGTGAACTGCTATTGGCTATTTGATCGCCAGCTTCCGAGATATGGAATATTGAAAAACCACTCAGGCCGCCCCGGTGGTCGGATCCGCTTGCCAGCCAGGTGCGCAATTCATCACTGTTTTTAAGACCCAGGTGGGTCGCCGCCAGGCAATGATCATCGGCGACAATATCCTCACCCCAATCATCGGTATTGGCCAGGATATAACCGCCGGCCCCTGCCAGTTGAAGGTTTTTTCCCTTCTCCACACGACCGTAGGTGCCTCGATCACAGACAACGATTTCACCGCTAAATGTTCCGGGCGCAAATGGATTACTCAAGCCGGTATTGCTGGCACAATCCTGCCCTGACTGAGGTTCCCCGGTGCCGCAAAGCGCGTTACCGTAGTCCTTTGCATGGACGATTTCCCTGACACCAATGCCATCTGTGAAGCTGGCACCAATCAGGGCGTTGGGGGGTGGTGTATCACCACCGCTGAGACTTTCTAATGCACTTGCAAATACCCGGTCATGGGTGGCATTTCCGACCGCAGTAATCCAGGGTGCATTTGCCGGAGATCCGATAGTACCGGCATTGGGGCCGGCGTTGCCGGCAGATGTTGCGACAAAAATGCCAGCCGCCCTGAGATTGAGAAAAGCCAAAGTTGTCGTGCCGTTACGCCACGGGTCATCTGCCCCGGTGCCTATCGAGTAGTTCACCACGTCCACCTTGTCGATGATGGCCTGTTCAATCGCACTGAAAATTGCAGAGGTCTGGCAACCATCGTCATCCGGATCTGCTGCATCCCCGATAAAACAGACCCGGTAGCTGACAATGTTGGCATTTGGAGCAACACCGGCTATTACGGTGGGAACGTCATTGATGGTTACAGTGAGAGGGTTACCAACCGCGATTGACGCAACATGTGAGCCATGGCCTGAATTGTCCTTGCCGTCTGTATTTTCTTCGGTCTCAACTGTTCCCGGGTCGTCTTCAACGAAATCGTATACCCCGACAAGCTTGTCGTTACAAAGCACTTCGCTCTCGGAGCACCGGCCCAACTGAATGATGTAAGGATTGACGTGGTCCCAACCGGGTGAAGAACCTTCGCCTGCATCTACAAACGAATTATGATCCCAGTTAATCCCGGAATCGATCAAGCCAACCACAATACCTTCACCGCCGCTGGCCGGGAACGGGCCTGCACTTCCGTTATAGATTTTGTCGGCACCAATCCAGTTCGGACCCGAATCAGTTTCCAGTTTATGAATTTCGTCGGGTAATACAGACTTTACTCCGGGGATAACACGCAGGGCTTGTACTTCGGCATCGCTAAGCTCGGTTGCAAAACCATTCAGGGCATTTCGATAACGGTGAGTCGCTCTTAGCTGCCTGCCCAGTCTGAGTAACGATTCACCGCGAACAGATTCAAACCTATCATCCAGAAACCTGAGATATTTTTTTGAATCCGGTGAATTGACATCAAGTTTTCGCGCACCGGTAAAGTGGTTAGCCGTTGCCTGGAAACGTGTCAGGTCCATCTCGCGCTCGGGTGTATGCATGATGCGACCGTCATAGGCCGCAAGAGGCGGGTCATCAAGAATGATGATATACCTTTGCTTGTCGCTGCCAGGTGCAGGTTCTGCAGTACTCTTTGCGAACACCGGTGTAGCAAGGATCAGTGCTGTAAGAACTGCGAAACTGAGCACTGTACTAAAAATTTTCAAACGCTCATCCATGACTTATTCCTTCACCCCTTTACCGGTACCCGCATGGTTACCAGTTCCTCTGCCGCGGTCGGGTGTATGCCCGTGGTTTGGTCAAACTGTTTTTTCGTAAGGCCGGATTTTATCGCAACTGCAAAACCCTGCACAATCTCAGGCGCATCCATACCGACCACATGCAAACCCACCACCTTGTCAGATGAAGCTTGCACCAACAGCTTCATCATGGTCTTTTCCTGTCGGCCGGACAGCGTGTGTTTCATCGGTGTGAATACCGACTTGTAAACATCGAGTTGTCCATAATGAACAGCTGCGTCATTTTCCGAAAACCCGACGGTAGCAACCGGCGGGTGCGAAAACACCGCCGATGGAATAAACCTGTGATTAACAGGTCGCGGTTTCCCACCAAATTCACTGTCTGCAAAAGCATGACCTTCCATTAATGCCACCGGCGTCAGATTAACCCTGTTGGTTACATCACCAACAGCAAACACATTCTGCAGGTTGGTTTGTGAATATTCATTGACCGGGATCATGCCACCCGGCGATGCATGTACGCCGGCATCCTGCAATCCAAGACCCCGTACATTGGGTACTCTCCCCGTGGCGAACATCACGGTATCAGCCTGCAACTCATTGCCATCATCAAGCTTTAAAGTTATGTGACCCTCCGACTGCCTGATCAGTTCAGTCACATTGATGTTCAAACGTATTTCGATACCTTTTTTCTGCATTTCGGCTGCCAACGTATTCTGAACATCGTGGTCAAAACCACGGAGTATCTGTTCGCCACGATAGAGCTGAACAACTTTGCAACCCAGGCCGTTAAATATGCCGGCGAACTCACAGGCAATAAATCCACCTCCTATCACGGCAACACGCTTTGGAAGTGATTTGAGATGAAATGCTTCATCTGAAGTGATGCTGTGCTCAACACCTGGAATTTCCGGTTTCCATGGGCGCGCTCCGGTTGCGATCAGTATCTTGTCAGCGCTGACAATATCTTCCCCAAGCTGAACCTGGTGTGAATTCAGCATTTTGCCGTGTACTGAAAACAGTTTCACACCGGAATTTTCAAGCAACCCCAGGTAGACCTGGTTAAGGCGGTCAATTTCACGGTCTTTATTTTCAATCAGGCGGGACCAGCTGAAACGCGTCTCGCCGACATCCCAACCGTAGCCCGCAGCATCCTCGAATTCTTCGTGGAAATGAGCGGCATAGGACAGGAGTTTCTTCGGCACACAACCACGGATGACACATGTACCCCCAACCCGGCTCGATTCACAGATACCAACACGGGCGCCATATCCTGCAGCAATCCGCGCAGCACGTACACCGCCTGAGCCCGCGCCTATGACGAACAGGTCAAAATCAAATTCACTCATGGCCATCCTTAATATTGGTATTTTTAGGGATCGAATTACTGATGTAGCGCTTGTTGATGCGTATTGCAATGGTGCTCAGGGCAATAAACACCAGACCCAGCAAAATAAGCACCAGCGGCCATCCCAGGGAATCCTGGAAATGCTCGGATGTGAAATAACTGATGTAGGCGAGTATTGCGACTGTACTGGTAAAAAGAAGCGTGCGGCTGCGTACCCAGGTGCTCAAGAACACTCCGCCACAGGCGGCGCCGAGAAAAACAAGTTCAAACGCGGTGTGCTGAATCAATTCGAACAAGCCGTATAAAAATGAGGACGATCCCAGCAGGTACCAAAACGGATTCAAACCGCTGTAAGGGGTTCTCTCATGACCGAGACAAAGACCCACGGTCGAGGCTCCCAGGATCAAGGCGATGATGTCGTCATCGACTTTAAGCAGATCAAGTGTGACACCAAAAAACCAAAGCGCAAAGAATACCGTTGTAAACAGTAAAGTCGTATCCCGTTTTTGCCAGAAAACCGCCAGCTGCTGTACTGTCATGATCCCTGCCGTCAGCATGGCCGCATGGTGCCAGTTGCCGCCGCTTGAAAACTCATCGATTGCAACCAGGATACCCACGGGCTGCAAGGCGGCTGCAATCAGGTAAAGCGGTGTTTTAACCCGGGTATAACGTTCATCTCCGGACGCCACCAACGCCATGATAAATACCGCGATTCCGGAACCCAGCGTGACGATTATCCGCGCTGCGGTATTCATGGCGTCCCAGTTCAATGCGATAAATATGCTGAGTCCGGCAAAAATGAAGATTCCACCAAGATAACCCAGGATGCGCCCCAATATGCTTGAAGATGGTTCCGCACTTTCACCGGCCTGCTTGAAAGCGGTTTCAATATCCACCGCTGTCAGGCCATGTTGACGCGCGATCGAGAGGATCTGTTCGATGGCTTCGTTCCTGCTTTCCATGTCATTCTTCCCCGTTCAATACCCAAGCTACGAATCGGGCGTCGTTGTACCAATAGTCAGAAGTCGGTAAACGCACTCGGATAACAACCCCGTTTTTTGAAATTCTCACATCATTGCGATGACGTGATCCGCCAAACATTTCCATGATGAATCCACCGCCCCTTCGCCTCCCACCGAACTCGTAGCCGTCGGGCGCCTTCAGTTTGTCGCTGACCCTCACGCCGGCAAGCTCCGGTATGGGTAGATCCGTACCGTCTTTGAGTTCAGCAATATTCTCAGGAATCGGAATACTGATTTCCGAGATTTCGCCGCTCGAATGGTGGTAACGAAACAAGCGGGGGTAATTGTCATAATAGGTATTATCAAGTGGGCTGGTGACTGCCTTGAGTTGCCCATCAATAACGGAGAGGTTGATTCTGACCTGCGTGGTTTTTGCGGTGGCCCTACCCTGGAACGAGAGCAGAAGATCATGTGCTGGTGGAGTTGAATACAGACCTGGCAATATGCTTGCCAGGGCAAAAAACAAAACGACCAGAAGCGGCAAAGCGATGCTGACCACGATCATCATATTTTTACGTAAAAAAGTTCTCATGAGATTCTCTTTTGCTGCAATGCCAACTGGCCGCTCTAGTTGATAATCACTCTTATTTGTGTTCTGACAACCGAGACACTATATTAATCCCCTACAATCGCTGCGCGGCTCAATAAATAACCATTTTACATGACTAAAATCATTCAAAGTGCAGTTTTGCTACGTCATAATCGCCTGCCATTGCATTAACGGCCAATGTGCCTACATAACTAAACCAACAAACGGAACACGCGGATTTGCCAAATAATTCTCACATGCTTGCAGTATCTGAACTCAGTTTTGAACGATACTTTGAACGGGTTTTCGAGCCGGTCAGTTTTGAACTGGATGCGGGTTCCCTGTTGTTGATTACCGGTTCCAATGGCTGTGGCAAAACAACCCTGTTAAGACTATTGGCGGGATTACTCGAGCCCAGTGAAGGCGAGATAAGCAAAAGTGAACAACCTTTGTATGCCGGTCATTTCCCGGCCATCAAGGACGACCTGAGCGTGCAAGAGAACATCCGTTTCTGGATGAAATTTATGGGGACACGCAAATCGGGCCAGATGACCGGATTGTGTGAACAGGTGATTGAAGAGATCGGTCTGACACCGGTTGCATTACAGGAAGGGCGAACACTCTCCGCCGGTCAGCGTAAGCGCTGCTCCCTGGCGCGCTTGCTTTTCTGTGATGAATCCCTGTGGTTACTGGATGAGCCATACTCGAACCTCGACCCTCAGGGCATCGCCATGCTGGACCAGATATTAAAAACACATCTGAATGCCGGTGGTGCCTGCATCATGACAACCCATGGCAGCTTACGCCCCGAGGGATTTGATTTGCAGGAATGTCACATGATCAGCGGGCGTGAACGCTATGCCGGGGCAGCAGCATGAGCAGGCAATCAACGGGTACGGCTTTTGTAGCGTTGCTACGGCGGGATTTTTTGCTCGCCTACCGGCGTCGTGCTGAACTGCTGCAACCACTGGTATTTCTGTTGGTGGTCGTGACTTTATTTCCCCTCGGTGTCGGTCCGTCACCGTCTCTGTTGGCCAATATTGCACCGGGTGTTATCTGGATTGCGGCCCTGTTGGCCACAGTACTGTCACTGGATAGTTTGTTCAGATCGGATTTCGAGGACGGAACTCTTGAGCAGATGGTGTTGTCTGGTCAATCACTTGCCTTGATTGCACTGGCAAGAACCGTGGCGCATTGGCTGGTGGCCGGTTTGCCCATCGTATTGTTATCGCCTTTGCTGGCAATGTGGATGAATCTACCTGATGAAGGTCTGTTAATTTTGATAGAATCGCTGGCTATTGGTACCCCGGTGCTGAGTTTGATCGGCGCGATTGGCGGCGCACTGACAGTCAGCCTTAAACGCGGAGGCCAATTATTATCATTATTGGTATTTCCTTTGTATGTACCTTTGTTGATCCTGGCAACCAGCGCTGTCAGTTCAGCCGCTGTTGACCTGCCGTACACCGGTCAGCTCGGTTTGATGCTTGCAGGTTTAATTGCGTCGTTGACACTGGCACCTTTTGCAACAGCGGCGGCGCTGAAATTGAGTTTAAGTTAATGAATCCAATATATTTATTTTTTCACAAGACCGGTTCACCGCCGTGGTTCTACAAGTACAGCGGAAAGCTGGTTCCATTTCTTTGGGCCATCTTCCTTGTACTCGCAGCCTATGGACTTTACCTGGGTCTGGTGGTCGCGCCGGCAGATTATCAACAGGGTGAAAGCGTCCGAATCATGTATCTGCATGTTCCATCTGCGTGGATGTCCATGATGATTTACGGTCTCATGGCCATCATGGGATTCATCGCCCTGGTGTGGCGCATTCGTATTATGGAAGTCCTGGTCATATCCAGCGCCCCGGTTGGTGCGGCGTTTACCGCCATCGCATTGATCACCGGTTCACTCTGGGGACGCCCGACCTGGGGAACCTACTGGGTTTGGGATGCACGCCTGACGTCAGAGCTGGTATTACTGTTTCTTTATTTTGGTGTGATTTTACTTTACAACGCCTTCGATGAACCGAGAAAAGCGGCGCGGGCGGCCTCGCTGATGTCCATCGTCGGTGCAATCAATCTACCGATAATCTATTTCTCGGTTGAATGGTGGAATACCCTACACCAGGGTAGCAGCATGGGCTCAGATGGTCCCGGTATTCACCCCAGCATGCTGTTGCCATTGTTGTTAATGGCCACAGCCACCAAGTTTTATTACGGTGCAAACCTGTTAACGCGTGCAAGACTTACCCTGCTAAAGCAGGATCATCGCAAACGCTGGGTGCAGGACCTGCTAACAGAGGAGAGTCATTAATGTCACACACGCCTTTTATTGTAGCTGCCTACCTGATCGGTGCCGTGGTACTGTTTTGGGCCGCCATGGCACCCGTACTCAGCAAACGTAGCTTTCTTCGGCAGTTGAAAAACCGTCAAACACGCATGGAAAAATCACAATGACCCCAACTCGTAAACGCAGACTGATCGGTGTACTGGTTATTATTGTCGGTGTCAGTATCGCCGCTATCGTGGCCATGCAAGCACTGAATGAAAACATGCTGTTCTTCGTCAGCCCTACCGATGTTGAAGAGCAGGCACTGCCAGCAGGAAAACGCTTCCGGCTGGGTGGGCTCGTGGCAGATGGTACCGTGAGCCGTGCCAGTGACAGCCTTGCGGTGACCTTTGTCGTCACCGATGGCGCCTATTCTGTCGATGTCAGGTTCGATGGCATTCTCCCGGACCTGTTTCGTGAGGGCCAGGGCATTATCGCCATTGGTGAACTCAGGCCTGGCGGTCACTTTGAGGCCGACGAGGTACTGGCCAAGCATGACGAAAACTATATGCCACCTGAAGTGGCCGATGCGCTTGAAAAAGCAGGACACGTGGAGAGTGAGCTATGACCGTTGAACTGGGACAAATTTCCTTATTGGCAGCACTTCTGACTGCCTTTGTACTGGGCCTGGTTCCAATGATTGGTACCTATACCGGAAACCGGCGTTTTATGGCAGTTTCAACCACGGCTGCACTGATTCAATGCCTGCTTATAATTATATCGTTCGGTATTTTGACTTCCGCGTTTGTTATCCAGGATTTTTCTGTTGAGTACGTGGCCCGTAACAGTAATTCCCTGCTGCCCATGCACTATCGATACTCTGCCGTCTGGAGCGCTCATGAAGGTTCATTGTTGCTGTGGGAATTGATCCTGGCCGTATGGATCGCCGCGGTTGCGCTTTTTAGTAAAAGACTCCCTGAAGTTTTCAGGGCCAGGGTACTTGCAGTGTTGGGCTGGATATCTGTAGGGTTTCTATTATTCATCCTTCTTACATCAAATCCATTCGGGCGTCTGATCCCCTCCGCTGTTGAAGGTCTGGATCTCAACCCCTTGTTGCAGGACTTTGGTCTGATCATTCATCCGCCGTTGCTTTACATGGGTTACGTAGGTTTCTCAGTTGCGTTTGCATTCGCGGTTGCCGCATTGCTTGGCGGTGAAGTCAGCCGTGACTGGGTGCGCTGGTCGCGACCCTGGACGCTGGTGGCCTGGGCATTCCTGACCATTGGTATCGCATTGGGCAGCTGGTGGGCCTATTACGAACTGGGTTGGGGCGGTTACTGGTTCTGGGATCCGGTCGAGAACGCTTCCTTTATGCCGTGGCTGGTGGGAACCGCATTGATCCATTCACAGGCCGTGACTGAAAAGCGCGGTGCTTTCGGTAACTGGACATTACTGCTTGCCCTTTCGGCGTTCTCACTGAGTTTGCTGGGCACTTTCCTGGTGCGCTCCGGTGTATTGACATCGGTTCATGCGTTTGCATCCGACCCGACCCGTGGCGTATTCATCCTGGTCTACCTGGCGGTGGTGGTTGGCGGTTCGTTAACCTTGTATGCCGCACGTGCACCCAAGATGATCCAGGGTGGCGGTTTTGCCGGAACCTCCCGTGAATCTTTCCTGTTACTCAATAACCTGGTATTTGCCGTCATGGCAGCCATGGTGCTTACCGGCACCCTATACCCTTTGCTCATAGATGCATTGGGTGCCGGTAAGATATCGGTAGGCCCTCCCTATTTTGGCTTGCTGTTTACCTGGTTGCTGGTTCCATTGGTGCTTGCAGTGCCTTTCGGTATTTACAGCAGATGGCAACAGGACTCCGGCAGCAGGCTGGCTGGCATGCTGCGCTGGCCATTTTTGTTATCCCTGCTGGTAGGTGGCGGTGTATGGTTTATGCAACCTGAACTTGGCTTTGTATCTGCCGCCGGTGTAACCGGGGGTGCCTGGGTCATTTTGGGCAGCCTGTTCTATGTTGCACAACTGCTGAAAAGGAAGAACAGCTTAAGGATACCTGCCAGCGTACTCGCCATGACGCTTGCTCACGCCGGTTTGGGTGTATTTTTAATAGGTCTTAGTATGGTCAGTACCCTGAGCTCTGAAAAACACCTGCGAATGGAAGCAGGTGATAAGTACCAGATGGCGGATTATACCTTTGAATTCCTGGGTACCAGCATTGTTCAGGGTCCAAATTATTCCGCGGATCAGGGTGAGTTCATCATTTACAAAGGCGACCGTGAAATCACCCGGCTTTATCCCCAGAAACGTCAATACGCTCAACGCGGCAATACCATGACTGAAGCCGCGATTGATCCCGGCTTCACACGTGATCTGTATGTATCACTGGGCGAACCCCTTGATCAAAATGGGCGTGCCTGGGCTGTTCGGGTCTACCACAAGCCTTTCATTCGCTGGATCTGGCTGGGTGCGATAATGATCATGTCCGGCGGATTTCTTGCCGCTGCAAACAAACGCTATCGCCGCAAAATGCCCGCTAAAGACGCTGTACAGACTGAAACCAAAGAGGTAACCGTGTGAATAGTCGTATTTTCCCTCTGCTGGGATTCATGTTGCTGGTGGTATTGCTGGTTGTAGGCCTGAAAATTGCCGATAAAAAAACCAACCTGCCCTCACCATTAATCAATAAGCCAGTCCCTGAATTTGACCTGCCGGTGCTTGCACAAGCAGGTCAGACAATGTCCCGGGAGTCACTCCTGGGCAAGCCTTACCTGGTTAATTTCTGGGGTAGCTGGTGTGTTACCTGCCGTGCTGAACATCCCGTGGTCACTCAACTCGCCAGGCTCAACGCCGTGTATATTGTTGGCATGAACTTCCGGGATGAATCGGAAGACGCGGTTGCCTGGTTGAATCGCTGGGGTGACCCCTATGATGTCAGCCTGGTTGATTACGATGGACGTACCAGTATTGATTTTGGTGTTTACGCCGCTCCCGAGACCTTTCTTGTCGACCCATCGGGCACCATTGTGTTTAAACACCTGGGTCAACTGACATGGGAGATTGTCGAAAACGAAATTCTACCGCGTGTCGCAAGTATGGAGTCAGGCAGCTGATGAAACTTAATAATATTCTAGTGTCGGTTTTGACTTTATTCCTGTCCGTTTCAGTTCTGGCACAAAGCGCGCCTGTTCAGGAACCGATGATATTCGAAAATCAACAACAGGAAGACCGGTTCAACCAGTTGACACAGGAGCTGCGCTGCCTGGTCTGTCAAAACCAGAACCTGGCAGATTCGGACGCGCAACTGGCGCACGATTTGCGTGCTGAAGTACATGAGATGTTACTGGCAGGCAAGACCGATGATGAAATCAAGACGTTCATGGTTGAACGCTATGGTGACTTCGTGCTTTACCGGCCACCGGTACAGGTAAACACTTACCTGCTGTGGCTGGCGCCACTGGTGTTGTTATTGATTGGCGCCCTGATCCTGCGTGTCAACATCAAAAAGCGTACAACTCTGCTTGAATCAACGCCAGACGAAGCGTCTGAAAACCGTACCGAATAAAAATTATTCGACCAAGAGAATAAAGAATGAATTTCTGGATATTTGCTATTGCCCTGCTCGTAGTGCCCGCCGTCATCGTCAGTTGGCCACTTTTTACCGGTCCTGCGAGGGACAAAATTACAGGTCTGTTTATATTTTTGATGATACCGCTGGCAGGCGTCCTGATGTATCAGAGTATCGGTACACCCGAGGCCATTGGTCTACCGAGGGTAACTGCCACACAACAATCGAACCAGCAACAAACAGCACACTCAGAACAGCAAGGCCAGATGGATGAGCTGGTTGCGTCCCTGCAACAGCGGATGAGCGAAAATCCTGACGACCCGGACGGCTGGATCATCCTTGGGCGCAGTCTTAAAACCATGCAACGTTACGCAGAAGCTGAAACAGCACTGACCAACGCCAACCGCCTGGTGCCCGATAATCCGTCCATCATGGTGGAACTGGCTGAGACTATGTTATTCACATCCGGTAAACCCGAGGTTAGTGGTGAAGCCCGTCAATTGATTGAAGCTGCGCTGGAGATAGACCCCACCCAGCAAAAGGCGCTTTGGATCATGGGAATGGCCTCTGCCCAGGATGGTGACGAAACACAGGCCATTGCCTATTGGACGAGACTACAGGAGCAACTCGATCCTTCTTCCGGTCCTTACCAGGCGGTTACAGAACAGATTCAGGGCGCACAGGCAAGGTCGGGACAACCCGTTTCTGCTGCTGAAGTATCGTCTGCCGCAGAGAAATCCGTCACAGCGCCAGCGATGATCAACCCAGCCACTACCAAACCGGCGGTAACCGAACCTGCCGCAGCAGGTTTTGGAATCCCGGCGACCATCACCCTCGGCGATGGCCTGGGTGGGGCTTTTCCTCCTAATGCCACACTGTTTATCTTCATCCACCCTGCCGGCGCTGCCGGTATGCCCTTGGCAGTCAAACGCCTTGCCCCACAAGGTTTTCCGATGTCGCTGAACTTTACCGATGCCGATCTTCTCCAGCCAGGCGGGTCACTGCAGACCTTTGATTTATTGGATATCAGCGCACGCATATCCATGGCGGGAGTTGCCAACGTCGCATCGGGCGACATACAGGCGAACCGTGTTACGGTAAACACAAAAAATGTTTCAGCAATTGCACTACACCTTGATCAGCGTGTACCTTAGGAGGCCCCAAGACGATAGATCAAGGTCAGGACTATGAAACACCTGCTGTTCATCGCAATACTTTTTGCCTCGATCAACAGTTTATCCGCACAGGACAAACCGGTTGAATTCACGACGTTTCAACTCTCCGATACGGTTTACATGCTCAAAGGGCGTGGAGGCAATGTGGGTATCTCGACCGGTGAGGATGGTCTCTACATCATCGATGACCAGGTCAGACCGGTAACCACCCAGTTATTGCAGGCCATCCGGAAAATCAGCAACAAACCCATCAGGATTGTCCTTAATACGCATTATCATGCCGACCACGTTGGCGGTAACGAAACCATCGGTGATGGCGGTGCGTTAATTATTTCGCATGACAATATCCGCAAGAGAATGACCACCGAGCAGGTCAGTATTTTCATGCAGGACACTACACCGCCCTATGCAAAAGACGCGTTGCCGGTGGTGACTTTCAATGACCGTCTGTCATTGCATATGAATGGCGAAACTGCGACTGCGTATTACGTTGCCAACGGTCATACCGATGGTGACAGCATCATACATTTTCCGGTCAGTAACGTTATCCACATGGGTGACATGTTTTTCAATGGCTTGTATCCCTATGTTGACCTCGACGCTGGCGGCTCGATGCAGGGATTGGTCGATGCAGCAGACCTCGCCCTTTCCATGGCTGATGAATCCACACGCATCATTCCCGGGCACGGACCACTCGGGGTGACCGAAGACCTGAAGAACTACCGGGACTACCTGATAAAAGCCGGTGCAAATGTGCAGGAACTGATAGACAAGGACATGGACCTGCAACAGATAATCGCGGCTAAACCAACCAGCGAGTGGGATGAAGAGCTGGGTAAAACCTGGATAACACCGGCTCAATTCGTAACGTTTATTTACAACAGCCTCAAGGGTATCCATCGTTACACACCACCCAAGATGGTTGAGACTGAAGCCCGATAGGCTTTGACCGGACAACCCGGATTATAAATGCCGGATCATTATTGATTCGGCCGGGATAATCTGAAGGCTTGCGTGTGCCGCGCAGCGATATGAACAGAAAATAGTGGCTGGCCGCGTTCGAGATACTTTTGCTCAAATGGTGTAATACCCTTATCGGGCTCAATTATTTTTACACTTATATCAGCCCCGGTTGCGATAACCGATGCTTTTGCAAACTCCCGGGCGTACACATCCCAGTTACAACGCATTTCTATCTCACCGCCCAATGCCAGGAGCTGTGGAAATACCGGGTGCCCATGCCAACGCCGCAATAAATGACCTGGCTTGGGCCAGGGGTTCGGGTAGAACAGAAAGTGCCGCTCCGGTGATAAACCACTTTCAAGCAACAAGCGCCAGAAGGTAGCCAATTCGGCTCTTAACAGGACGCAATTGTCAGTGCACAAAAAGTTGGATTGCATACCACTTTTGGCAAGACGCGAACGCGACTGGTCCACACCGATCACAAGGCGACCGGGGAACTTCTGAGCAAGCCGCTGCGTACTTTTGCCCGTCCCGCAACCGGAATCCAGAATGACCGGTTGCCCCGCGGGAAAAACCCCTTTTTGCTCCAACAGACAATATGTTTCTATTGTGGGACGATGCAGGGGCTGCAGCCAGGGTGATTCGAGGTGCTTACGAACACAGGATTCAAGAGCCGGGTGAACACCGTGTTGCTTGCTGGTGACAAGCCCTGACTCACTGATGTTTTTACCAGTTTTTGAATGTTTCAACTCTGTTTCCACGCGCAATCCAGTGATCCACAGGCTATCATTGTAGATACTTTCAAGATGAATAGAACCTTATGCCATCAGCAACGAAGTTTTTGCATATAACTGAGCCCTTGCTAATGAAAAAAGGCGGTAAATTGCCTTCCTTCACACTGGCTTATGAGACATGGGGAACACTCAACCCGGATCGATCCAATGCGGTGCTGATATTAAGCGGTCTGTCACCCAACGCACACGCAGCGTCCAGCGAGGCCGACCCCTCCCCCGGCTGGTGGGAAATGATGATCGGACCCGGTGCGCCAATCGACACCGATCGTTTCCACGTGATCGCCCTGAATTCACTGGGAAGCTGTAAAGGCTCAACCGGGCCTGCCAGTGTAAACCCTGAAACCGGTAAACCCTACCGCCTGGATTTTCCGGACCTGTGTGTCGAGGACATCGCCAGGGCCGCCAACATGCTCATCACACACCTGGGTATTGAGCAGTTGTGCACCATGGTCGGGCCATCCATGGGTGGTATGAGCGCCCTCGCCTACCTGCAGCAAAACCCACAGGCTGCGCGTCACTTCCTGACCATATCGAGTTCATCCTACTCGGCACCCTTCAGCATCGCCATCCGTTCGTTGCAAAGAGAGCTGATCGTTTCGGATCCGGCCTGGAATGAAGGCAACTACGACGAGAAACACTGGCCGGTAAAAGGCATGCGAATGGCGCGCAAACTGGGGATGTTGTCCTATCGTTCAGCCGAGGAATGGCGAACCCGCTTCGGGCGCCGCAAGCAGGATTATTTCCCGACCGAATTATTCGGTATGAACTATGAAGTGGAATCCTACCTGGAAGCTGCTGCACGCCGTTTTGTGCATTCATTCGACCCCTGCAGTTACCTGTACCTGTCTCGCGCCATGGACTGGTTCAATGTTGCAGATGACTACGCGGATCTGCCTGCTGCACTTGCTGAGATCAGTTTAAAAACCGCCTGTGTGATAGCCGTTGAAACAGATATCCTTTTCCCTGCCTACCAGCAAAAAGAAATCGCTGACGCGCTCCGTGCAAATGATATAGACACGAGCTTTACAAACCTCGAGTCATTGATGGGGCATGACGCCTTCCTTGTGGATCACGCTCTTTTCAATCCGCATGTCATGGCCTATTTCGATCGGATCTGGTTTGACGATAAACTTTAAGAATTGCGACTTAAATACTGGCGTAGCACTTAATGCAAATATATACTTTGCGCCTTGCAAATCCTGCCGGAGTGGCGAAATTGGTAGACGCGCTGGATTCAAAATCCAGTTTTGGCAACAAAGTGCCGGTTCGAGTCCGGCCTCCGGCACCATCCTAACTTCTCAGCAAGTCTAAAAATCCACTGAAACCGCTACTTTCCAAATGCTGTCATGCCGCTTTGTCACAGCGAAAATAGTCTCAGCGCCGTCGAAACGAACCACGTTGATCGGAAATCGTGCCGTTGTTCAGGTATTTCCTGGTCACGTTCGCGCGCTTGCGGGCATTGGTCATGGGGCTTCTCCCGTAGTTTTCTCGAACCGCGAGATAGGACTTGATGAGTTTACCCTCCTCTTGTGTACCCCAGCCCGCGGGGTCAGGTAGCCCCGTCTGTTCCAACGCCCTGGCAAGGCACCGCCTGACGTAGGCCGGGCGGTTGACGTGATTGTCAAGGATCAGGCCGACACCATACTCCGAGGTCACCAGGTCTGAGACCTTGTAATCGCCGACCTTGTAGCGATCGGTGCTGTAGAACTGCTCCAGCCGGTCCAGGGCATGCTTGATTTCCATCGCCTGTACCATCGGGTCTTGTCCGGCGCGCCAGAAATAGAACGCCCATGGCGGCAACCGGAGTCGTGCCTTATCCGCCGCTGACCTTACCGTTTTCCCTCGCAACGAGAAGCGTCCGGTTAACGGACCTGTTTTTGAAGTCATCCAGTCGACTGGCATAATGTCTACTACATCGAGCCCGTGCTGCCCGCAGTACTTGTCGAAAAGATCACGGTCTTCATGCTTAACGCGCGCGAGCAAAGCCGGCAACTCGCCACGCGCCGATTCCTGGCCGGCAGTCCACTGGAAAAGGCCAAATGAAAGAAAAGCGCTATCCCAGGTATTGATGGCGTCCAGGTTGCCTTCATTCTCGGCAACCGCAATCATCACGTTCAGTTCCGACTGCGTTACACCCAGTGTCCGCAACAGGTCGCCATGTGACTGCACGAAACCCAGGGGTTTCTGATCACCCGTGGTGAAAAGACCCTTTCTGAACTTTTGAAATCTCTTCCTTCGGAAACCGTCGGATACCTCCAGGAACTGCCGGTTATTCTGGCCGACAACCGACTTGATATTGAGAGAACCGGGTGCCGGGGCCGCCGCATGCCCGAGGTCGTGCCAGTTATTGCCATACGTGGGTCCCAGCTTTGCGACGATGCGCTGCGCGAGGGGAAACGTAAGCATAGTACCGTCTCCATCCAACTCCTCGGAACGCGCGAAAGCAACTATCGCCGCACGGGTCGAACGCCCGAAGTCGCCATCGGCACCCCACTTCGCCCAATTAAGCTGTTGGCCAAAGCCAAGGTCATTCAGCAAGGTTTGCATGGATGCGATTCTGACCCGATCGCCACCACCCAGGCGATATTCCCGCTCCACCCGCTTTTTGGCGACGTCACCGGCGAGCTGTTTCAACTCTTCCAGGGAGTCGTAACGCGCTAGAATCTTCTCTGCCAGCACGGCGGTAACACGCGCGCCCTTCGCAGTATTGCCATTGCGCCGGGCGAACTCCGCTACCGCAGCGACGGTGGCCTCACCATAATCGCCGTCAGCGCCGTAGGTGTCCCATTCCAGTTGTTGGTCAAAGCCGAGCCAGTGCATCAGCGTTTGCAGGGCGACGATCGCATGATGGGCCGAAGAGTTCTTGTGTAGGGTCTCAACAACCGTATCTTCATCGATTAACGTCTGTAGGGTCTCTCGCTCTCTCATGGTTAGGTTTCCTATTTTGAATTTTCGGTCATGGCAGGCTCATCGACCGACGTATAGTGATTGCCGACGTAATGGTAGGTTCGGATTTTCTCGGAAGGTTTGCAGTCTCCATCGATATGCAAGCACTCCACGCTCTCGCTAATCGTTATGGTCTTCGGCCAGGAATTGCTCAACTCGATCCTGCCACTTTGCAATTTCGCCGGTGGGTCGGGTGACTCATACCAGGATTCCGCAGTGATTGCCTCAAGGTAGCGCACAAGACGGGAATCCTCGACACCCCAATATGAGGTAGAGAACCTGTCACCGCGATGCATGCCAGGACCGCACCAGCCACCGGCGTCCTGCACCTTGATGGCATCACGGTCGGGCGCAACCAGGCTCTCGACACTCAAGCTGCGTGCAAACCCCAAGTGCTCCTCGATGCAGGGTTGTTCGCCACTTTCTTTTTCGTGTGACAATTCATCACCAAGTGAACAATAGCTGTTTTCAGTGCCCGCGAGCGGGCGTAGCACCAGTGCACGCAGCGTCTCCGCTCCGGCGGCATTGCGGAACCGGATGGCAACCAGCATATCGGGTACTTCACCACCCCCGCGCCGCAGACTGGTGATGTCGACAGCCACCAGGCTCATCACGCCCTGCGCCGGCGTCAATTCTTCCATCGTGCGATCAGGCAAAGGCCTAAGCCCCAGCTCACCAAGTAAGGCTTCGTAGTCGGGTGCGATGTCCGGATATTTTTCGGGCTCCTCCTCGTCAATGGGCCAGTGAGCCATGCCCTCAATTGCCTGCTTCCAGGCCGCAAGCTCAACGGCGACGACTGAACCCTTGGGGCACGCTGTGGTATTGGTCGACAAAGGCATGGTGACGCCCGCGCCCGGCGGCTCATCCCGTCCATTACAGCCATTGACAACAACTGCCAGCAGGGCGATCAGAATCCAGTTTTTGGGGTCAGGTCTACGCATCACGCGACTAATTGTCCAAAGCTATTTGCCGCCTAACATCATTGTCCAGTCAGAGCAGGAAAAGCAAGGTTCCTTTACATGAAGCCCACTGGGCTTGAGCGGCCATTGCAGTTTTACCTTGAAAAAAATTCTGATAATAATTTGGTTATTGAGTCCTGAATGATTCAAAATGCAATTACAGTCTCAGGCAATATCAGTTCAATGAAAAACCATTCCTATTTATCTATCTGCCGTTTCATAGCCACAACATTTGCCTGCGTTGCACTCCTCGAACATAGCCCTCATTCATTCGCATGGGGTCATGATGGGCATACAGCGATCGGTATACTGGCAATCAACCAGTTACCACCAGAAACCCTGCGGGAGTTGGAAAACATCGTCAACCCGCTGACCAAACAAGCCATCGCAGAGGCTTGCAACTGGCCGGACATCTTGCGTGAATCCGAAGAAGGCGAGTGGAGCGGACCACTGCACTATATCAATATCCCCCGGGGTGATGAGGTTTACACGGAGTCCAGGGATTGTCCTAAACAGAAACATCCCGCAGGACGACCGG
>Ga0316201_10000302_pt1 | contig 26330 bp, 26 predicted proteins | sample CS6wburrow_MG_FD_204516 | JGI IMG/M metagenome (GOLD analysis project Ga0316201, IMG submission 204516) | Coastal sediment microbial communities from Delaware Bay, Delaware, United States - CS-6 worm burrow | ecosystem: Environmental > Aquatic > Marine > Coastal > Sediment | place: USA... | reverse complement strand
GGTCAATCCGACTGCCCAGCCGTCCTCTCCCATCGCCCCCGCGTCGGCGCTTTCACGCGGGGAGCGCATCGAGCAGCTCCGTGAGCTCATGGGAAACGCCGATCCCTCGGTTGCCCAGCTCACCGTGGGGATCCGAGACGTGACCAGCCGCCACTACGAGCAGTTCGTGATGCCGCTGGTTCGCGAGCACTGGCCGGCGATGCTCAGCGACCCTTTTGCGGTCAAGATGCGCCTTGCCGCTTGCGACCTCTACGCGTCGGCGCCGTACACGGTGCTGTTCTGCGCGCCGAAGAGGCCTGCGTCGGTGGGTCTCATCACCGGGCTTGGGAACCGGCTGGCCTTGCCGAACTGGGTGCTCGCGCTCGCAGCGCGTGGCGCCCTCAATGTGCTCGGTCGCGTGGCGCTCGCCGACCAGCACCGACGAATCATTCTCATCGCGGCGTTCATCGCCGTGATCGACCACGCGTTCGACCATTGCATGGACGACCCGCCCGAGGAGCGTGGTCGCAAACTGCACGCGCTCCTCGATGGCGAATGGGACCCGGACACCCCCGAGCTTCGACTGACGCGAGCCTTGCAAGTCGAGATGGAGCGGGGTTTGACGCCTCGGGAGCGGGCCCCGTTCGAGCACGCGGTCGAGCGACTCAAGGACTGGGTCGATTCCGAAGTGGCGGGGATGACCGGTGTGAGCGACGCGACCGGGCTTGGCCATCGACTGGCAGGCATTCAAGGAACGATCGACGGCCTGCTGTTTCCGGTGCACCACTACGCCGGCGAAGGGGCCCGGCCATGGATGTACGAGGTCTCCCTGTTCGTGCAGATGATCGACGACTACATCGACCTCGAGACCGACCTCGAAGACGGACGAGTGACCCCGGTGATCACCGGACAATGGACCTACGAGGACATCTGCCAGACCTGGCACGAAACCGTGCGCGGCATCGAGGCGCTGACCCGCGCCGGTGGGCATGCCGCACCGCACTACGTTCGATTCATTCGTGAAGCGTATGTTTTGATGCTTGGTGAGGTTCTAGAAGGGATGGCGGCCGGCCTTGCCGACTAGCGGTGTACGAACCGGGACACACGTTCCGCTGGCGCCTGCCGTGTTCGTCACCGGAAAGGGCGGCGTAGGCAAGACCACGGTGGCGGCGGGGCTCGCCCTCGCGGCCGCAGAGGCCGACGGCGAAGCGGTTTACGTCGAGTTTGGAGACGGTGCGGGCGCGCGACGTGTACTCCGCGATCGGCCAAGGGGCCTAGAGCACGTCGTCCTCGACCCAAGCCGCGCGGTGGCCAAAGCCGCAGCGCCCGTCTTTGGGTCGGCCACCCTCGCAAAGCTCGCGCTCGACAATTTCGCGATGCGCCCTTTGATTCGCGCGGCCCCGGCAGTTCGTGAGCTTGGCGTCTTGGAGCTGGCGCGTCAGGTCGTCGCAGACCATCCAGGCAAGCGGGTCGTCTTCGACATGCCTGCGACCGGGCACAGCGTGGCGTGGCTCAAAGTCGCCCGGCAGGGTCGCGAGCTCACCGGCCGCGGCCCCGTCCATGACCTCTGCGCGAAGCTCGAGGCCGAGCTGATTTCACCTGGGCGCGCCTCCATCGTCGTCGTCACGCTACCTGAGCGCCTCGTGCTCTGGGAAACCTTGACGCTCTGCGAAACGGTCGAACGAGAAGTGGGGCTTTCCGTCGATCGGCTCGTCGTCAATCGCGTGCCGCATGCACCGCCGGAGAATGCACTCGCGGATGCACTGGCCATGTCGAAATCCGAAGGTGCCGTGGGCGAGGCCGCGCAGGAGCTCGCCGAGCTTCTCACGATCCGTGACACGGTGCGGAAGCAGGTGATGGAAGCCTTGGACGATACGGTGCATCGCTATGGTGAGGACAGAGGAGGTGACACTGGACTCACCTTACTTCCGTTCGCACCGACCGATCCGACCGCCAAAACGGTGGCCGAGTGGCTGCGGAGCGCAGGAGCCGCATGAAACATCCGGTCGTCATCGTCTGCGCCGGAGGGGGCGGCGTCGGTAAGACCACCGCGTCGGCGGCGTTCGCGCTCGCCCTCGCCAAGAGCGGATACCGGGCCTTGATCGTCAGCATCGACCCGGCTCGTCGGCTTGCCGATGCGATGGGCGTCGAGCTCGGGACACAGGCTCGCGAGCTCTCGCTCGATTCGGGTAGCGGTCAGCTCTTTGGGCTCATGCCCGATCCTCAGGATGCCTTGCGCACCTTCGTCGAGTTTCTGTTCGCGGAGGAACCCGAGTCGCTCGAGCGCTTGCTCGACAATCGCCTCTACCAGGCCCTCGAAGCCGCAGTCCCCGGAATCCACGAGGTTGCCACGATAAGCCTGACCTGGCGGGCCATCATCGAGCACGAAGTCGACGCGGTCGTGATCGACACGGCGCCTTCTCGCAACGCCGTCGACTTCATCACCTACCCGAAGCGTTTGGCAAAGCTTCTGGGCGGACGCGCCGTTGGCTGGATGGCCGCGATCGGGAAGCGAACGAGCGTTGCGTCCCAAGAGGACAAGATGGGCCGCGTCGAGCAGCTCCTGGTGCGCGCATTGGGACCGGTGGCGCGAGACGTCGCAGGCTTGTTTGCCGAGATGGCGCGCGTTCGCAAGCGCTTCATCCTGCTCAACGAGCATACGAGTGACCTGCTGCTTCGACCCGAGACGCGGTATTATCCAGTCGCCTCTCCGACCGCCGCTGCCAGCGACGATGTCGACTACCTGATCAAACAGCTCAAGAAGCTCGACATCACCCCACAGGCTTTGATCCTCAATTCCGCCTTCGTTCCCGAGCGCGACTGGGTTCAGCTGCTCGAGGCTTCTGGCGAGACGACGCCGGCCATCGACGAGGTGCTCTCCACGCTAAACGAGGAACGCGCGACGCGGAACCGTGCCGCAGCCCGCATCACGGACGCTTTTTCGAGACGATACCCGAGCCTGCCCCAACTTCGTTTGCCCTTCATCGAGTCGGTGGAGCCACGAAGCATCGTCCACACGCTTTCGCAGAGCTTCGACATCGCTTCGCTGCTCGAGCGCTAGCTCGACGAACCGCTACCAGGTTTGGCTCTGCGCCCATGCCTTGAGCCGAACCATGCCGTCTGCGTAGCTGACCTCGGGCTCGTAACCGAGGTCTCGGCGGGCTGCGGAGATATCGTACCAATGCGCGGTCGAGAGTTGGCTCACCAGAAAACGGGTCACCGGGGGCTCGGACTGCAGCTTGAAAGTGTTCCAGACCGCCTCGGCAAGGGCGGCAGCAGAGCGGGCGAGGGGGGCGGGAATGGTTCGCGTGACGGGCGGCAAGCCAGCCGCGTCGAGCATGTCGTTGATGAACCTCGGGCCCTCGAGCGGCTCTCCCTGCGTGATGAAGTAGGCCTTTCCGGCGACCGGGGAGCCCGGCGCGAGTCGATCGTACGCGCAGAGATGGGCTGCGACCGCGTTGTCGATGTAGGTCGTGTCGATCTGCTGCGGCCGACCGACCATGCGAAGACGCCCCGCTTTGGCGCGGGCGACCAGTCGCGGCAGGGCCGAGCTGTCCCCCGGACCCCAGACCAGATGGGGTCGAATCGCGACGGTGGACAGCGCCTCGCTATTGGCGGCCAACACCTCTTGCTCGGCAAGCGCCTTGGTCGCCGGATAGTGCGCTTCGAAATGAGAAGGATAGGGCGCGGACTCATCGACGCCCGACACCGCGTCTCCCGAGTGAACGACGCTCGGCGTGCTGGTGTAGACGAGCTTCGGAACCCGATGCTTCTTACACGCGTCGATGACGTGGCGAGTCCCGAGCGTGTTCACGGCGAAGAAGGTTTCGTAGGGGCCCCATAGGTCGATATGGGCTGCGGTGTGAAAGACGGCGTCGCACCCCTCGAGCGCCGCCGCCACCAGATCCGGGTCGCGAATATCGCCACGCTGAAGGTCGACACCCCATTCGCGAAGCAAGGGGTAGTCGCCCCGACACAGCACGCGCACGCGCTCACCCCGGTCGAGCAGCGCCCGGACGATCGAGCGGCCGATGAAGCCTCCGCCGCCGGTGACGAGGACCGTCATGATAGACCTTGGGCCTCAACCCACTTCGCGAGCTTCTCGCGTCCGATTTTCGCGTTGTGCCGGATGTCGACTGGGAAGCTCGGGTGTCGGACGAAGCGCGAGATGCGATTCGTCTGTGGATGTGCCTGGGCGATCTGGCGGAGCTGCCGCTCGATCTCCGGCCAGTCCGCCGCGCGCTGTCCGGGCTCGAGCTCGACACAGAGCGTCGGCCGCCCTCCGGGGCCGACGAGCGCGGAACGATAGACCGCCGGGTGTGCATCGAAGATCTTCTCGCACGGGACGGTGAACATCGTCGCGTCATCGACGATCACGCGGTGGCTCTTGCGGCCGCAGAACCAAAGGCGCCCCTCGCCATCACGCCAACCGACATCACCCATGCGGTGCCAGATGAAGTCGCCGTCTCGAATCTTCGATAGCGCCGTATTGGGTTCGTCTGCGAAGTAGGCCTCGGTCACCATCGGGCCGCGGACTGCAATCTCGCCGATCTCGCCGTCTTCGAGCTCGAGATCGCCAGTAAAGTTCGCGATCGCTTCGTCGCTGATGCGAATCACCTTCACCTCGATATCCGGAACGGGAAGGCCCACGCAGACGCCGGCCCCCTTTTCGGTCGCGGCCCAGGTCTTCGCGACGATCTCGCGTCCCGGTAGACAGGCGACCGGAAGCGACTCGGTCGCGCCGTAGGGCGGAAACACATCGCCGTCGTCGGGCAACATGCGATGCCAACGAGCGAGTGTTTGCCCGGGCATGGGTGCGCCGGCGGCGATCACACGGCGCAGGCTCGGAAGCTCGATGCCGTGCTGCTCCCCATAGCGACCGACTGCATTGAGTAGCGCAGGTGACCCGAACATGGTCGTGATCCCGAATCGCTGAATGGGCTCGATGATGTTTCGTGGCTCGACGCTGGCCGGCCGGCTCGGATCCATGTCGGGAATGACCGTCGTCATGCCGAGCGCTGGGTCAAACAGCGCGAAGAGCGGAAACGTAGGCAGGTCGATCTCACCGGGTTCGATCGAAAACATCTCTCGAATCGCTTTGACCTGCGCGAGGAAGTGGCGATGCCGGTAGACGACGCCTTTGGGCGGCCCGGTGCTGCCCGACGTAAACAGAATAGCCGCTACTTCGTCGCCGCCGGTGGGCACGGGCTGCTTGCCTCGGGCGAGCCGACTTGCGCCGAGCGCTTCGACCTGCGCCAGGGTGTGCTTTGCCAGACCCCAGCCGCCAACCGTAATCGTTCGTTCCACGGTCGCCCGGCCCCAGCCAAGGGCGATGCGAGCTGCGTGCGCGACGGGGATTCCGACGAATGCGCTCGGCTGTGCGCGCGCGAGGCACTTGCTCAGCCCTCGGATGCCGAGACCCGGGTCGATCATCACGGGGACCACGCCGGCCTTGAACATTCCGAAGGTCAGAGCGAAGAGCTCGGGGCTCGGTCGCACCATGAGCGCGGCGCGATGGCCACGCTCGATTCCAACAGCGTGGAGACCGGCGGCGATTCGGCTGCTGCGCTCGTCGAGCTCTCGATACGAGACCTGGGTATAGATGACGTTGTCCGCCGCGTCGCGCCGCTTCGTCGGAAAGAAGATGGCGGTGGTATCGGGCTGCGCCGCGGCCATCTGCGGCAGCACGTCGGCCACCGTCGAAAGTTCGCCCGTCATTCTGCGATTCCCAAAAACCCGCGCACCAGTTCTTCGATCTCCGCGGGCGCATCTTCGAGGACGTAGTGACCGCAGTCCGCAAACTGGTGAACCTCCGCGTCGGGCAGGGCGCTCTTCCAAACCCTCAGGAAGTGGTCGTCAAAGACGAAGTCGCGGTCACCCCAGCAGATCAAGACGGGTCGGTCGTTGAACTGATGAAGGTGTTCGCCCACGTCGCGGACCAACGAAAAGCTCGGGTCGCTCTCCCGCAGCGGAATGTCCTGCACAAAGCGGAGTACAGCACGGCGGTGATCCCAGCTGTCGTACGGCGCACAGAGCCCGTCACGCACCTCTTTGGGGAGCTTCACTCGGGTGACGGCAAGCCTCGTTGCACCTCGTGCGAAGGCGTTGAATCCGCGCACCAAGAGCGCACCCGCCTTGGTGTCACGGGCCAACCAAAGGGAAGGGGGCAGGCGCTTGGTCGACGGCATTGGAAATGCGGCGGTATTCAAGACAAGCAAGCGTGCGACGAGAGAGGGGTGCCGATGCGCCCAGCCCATTCCGATCATCCCGCCCCAGTCGTGCACCGCGAGCGTGATGTCCCGGAGGCCGAGCTGCGCGACCAGCGCCTCGATGTCCTCGACCCGCTCGGCGAGCCGGTAGGAGTACGTGTCATCGCCGGGCTTGTCGGATTTGCCACAACCAATGTGGTCGGGTGCGATGACGCGATGAGTTGGGCGCAGCGCCGAGATCAATCGTCGCCAATAGAACGACCAAGTCGGGTTTCCGTGAAGCATCAGCACCACCGGGCCGTCACGAGGACCCTCATCGACGTAGTGCATCCGATGGCCGGACGGCAGAGTGAGCCAGTGAGGCTCAAACGGATAGAGCTCTTCGGAAACCTTCACGAGCCGCCTACCAGATAATCTCGGACATACTGCAATTGAGCCCGGATCCGATGCCCATCAGCGCAACTCGATCGCCCGGCTGAATGCGCCCTGCTTCTGCTGCCTTGGAGAGCACCATCGGAACGGCCGCCGGCCCGACATTGCCGAGCTCCATGTAGGCGTGCATGAACTTGTCGGTGGGAAGCTCGAGTGCCTCTGCCAGCTTCTCGGTGTTTGCCCGACTCACTTGATGCAAGATGTATTCGGCCACGACGTCCGGATTCCAACCGAGCTCCCGCTTTGCCATGGCGTAGGTCTGCTTTGCGAGTGCGACGCCAGCAATGAGCAGCTCTTTGCTCTTCGTCTGCATCTGGTCGACCTGCCCGCGACAGAGTTGATTGTGCTCGGTGGCCGCCAAGGTCACGCCGCCAACGAAGCGATGACCATCGGACACTTGATCACTGCGTCCGAGCACCATTGCAGCCCCGCCCGACCCGAGGGTGAGCGTGGCGAAGTTGTCGCGAAACGTCGCCTCATCGAGGTCGGGGTCATTCAGTCGCGCGACGGTACTCTCGACCACGAAGCGGCTGTTCTCGCCGTCGACGACGAGCCCGTATTCGATCTGACCGCGCTCGATCATGTTCCCAACGATGTCCATCGCATTGAGAAAGCCTAGGCATGCATTGCCGAGGTCGAAGTTCATGCACTCAGGACCGAGGCCGAGCTTGCTGTGGACGATGCACGAAGTCGACGGCTCGATGTAGTCACGGCAGACCGAGGTGTTGATGACGATTCCCAAGCGAGAGCGGTCAATGCCGGCCTGCTCGATCGCCAGCTCCGCGGCCGCCGTCGCCGCCTGCGAAGGTTGATACTCGACGCCCCACATTCGGCGCGCCCGGATGCCGGTGACCCCTTCGAGGAAACCAGGCTGGAGGCCAAGCCGCCCCATGGGTTCAGCCAGCTTCGCTTCGAGCTCCTCCGACGTGACTCGGTCTGCCCCATCGACATGGGCGACGCTAGAAATAGAGACCTGATCGAAGCGCACAGTGCGACCCTAGTGCGGGCACGGAGGTGGAACAAGCCTCGGCCCCAAGCCGAGTTTGCGCCGAGCGTGGCGGCCTGGCCATCGCCAGCCTTGCCGTCCTATCGTCCGTCCGCCACGACTAAGCTGTTCGTTCGAGGAGAGGAGTAGCCATTGTGCAGATCGTCTGGGGAATCTTCGTTACAGCCTTGTCGCTTCTGTGTTGGGGAGGACAGACGCTCGTATGGCTCGCCCCGGCAAGCGCTGTGAGGCTGAAGCTGTCGGAAGCCGAAGTCGACGTCGAACCCATGTACTGGGCCGACATACGCGGCGAAGCCGCGTGGGACTTCTTCACGCTATGGACGCTGGTCGTGGCCGGGGTGCTACTCATGATCGACCATCCATCGTGGGCTTACTTCGGGCTCGTCGGAGGCGGCGTGTATGTCTACTTTTCCGGGCGAGCGATTTGCACGCGAGCAACGATGCAAGGTCGTGGATTTCGGGTCGGCACCCCACGGAACCTGACGCTCGCCTACACCCTTCTCAGCATCTGGGGCCTCATGGGATTGATCACGATCGCTGCTGCCGTGGTAGCCTTGTCGCCGTCGTAGGCGTTCATGAAAGAACTATTCGAACAGAGATACGCCGCCGACGAGTACGCCTACGGCGAAGAGCCGAACGTGTTTTTCGAGGAAACATCATGACCGAGTCCGGTGAGGACAAACGTCGAGCACGGCTCATCAACGCCGTGCTCGAACGAGTAGATGTGGACGCCCTCGTCGGACAGGTCGAGCTCGATGATCTGCTTGCTCGTATCGACGTCAATCAACTTCTCGATCGCGTCGACGTGGATCGCCTCCTCGACCGCGTCGACGTCAACCGACTGCTCGACGGTGTCGATGTCGACCGCTTGCTGGACGGTGTCGATGTCAATCGGCTCGTCGACCGCGTCGACGTCCAGGCCGTGACCAAGCGGGCCAACGTCGGCGGCTTGGTGGCCCAAAGCACGAGCCAAGTCGCCGGCTCCACGTTGGACGTCGCGCGTCGCCAAGCCGTGGGTTTGGATACCCTGATCATGGGGCTCGTGGATCGTCTCCTCGGTCGCGATTCCGCCGCGCAGCCGCTCGGGCCTCCGGAGCTCGTCGCACAAGAAGCGGAGAGCCAGCCCGAGGCGGCCCCCGGGCGCACACGGATCAGTGGGTACTACGCCGGACCCTTGTCCCGTCTACTGGCATACTTGATCGATTCGTTCCTAGCGTTCACCGCTGCCGGCCTAATCTCAACGATCATCGTGGGGTCGATCAACGTCATGCTGGCGTCCGACCTGCAGTGGGATTGGCGCGCCGGGGTCTTGGGACTCACGGCGTTTTCGATTTGGTTTTTCGTCTACTTCTGGGTCGGAGTCGCGGTTTCGGGGAGGACACCGGGCATGAGCGTCCTTGGCATCAAAGTTGTCGGGAAAGAGGGAACGCCTGTCAGTCCGGGCCATGCGGCGATTCGCGCCCTGGTGATGCCCATCAGTGCGATCACCTTGGTCGGCGTCCTCGGGATCGTGTTCGACGCGAGGCAGCGTGCCCTCCACGACTTCGTCGCCAAGACAGCGGTCGTGTACGACTGGGGCGACCGCCCTGCAGAGCTTCCCGCTCCGCTGACCCAGTGGTTGGCGGACCACGGTGTCGATGAAGTCACGAGATGACCGAGCCGCATCGCGCGAATCCGCGCGATACGGAATCGGTACTCATCGCCGGCGTCAGGGCTTGAAGTCCTCGAGCTTGCAGACGACTGGATCGGTGTCCGTCATCTCGGCGACTCCCTCGCGCCGATTGCCGTTCTTATCGACGGGCACGCAGACCTTCGTGGTTTGATTCTTGTCCATCGAATATGTGCGGGCCCGGACCTGCGCAAAGCCGGAGGGGGCGTCGCCCTTGCCACACTTGCCGCCCACGTTCGTCGCGTGAACCGCATTGTCGAGCCCATGTACTGGGCCGACATACGCGGCGTATATGTCTACTTTGCTGGGCGAGCGATTTGCACGCGAGCAACGATGCAAGGTCGTGGATTCCGGGTCGGCACCCGACGGAACCTGACGTTCGCTCACGCCCTCCTCAGCATCTGGGGCCTCATGGGGTTGATCACGATCGCTGCTGCCGTGGTAGCCTTGTCGCCCTCGTAAGCGTCCATGAAAGAACTATTCGAACAGAGATACGCCGCCGACGAGTACGCCTACGGCACAGGAGGCCCACCCGACGAGCAATTTCTCTACGCGCTCGAGGACCTCCGCGACGACTTCTCAGCGCTCCACATCGTCGAGATCGAAAAGGTCGAAACCGAAATTCACGAAGGCCGCTACCACACCGGATTAGCAAGCGTCGTACGGCTGCTTGCTAGGCGCTAGCTCAGTTCGCCAGCACGAGCAGGACGGTTCCGAGTAAAGAATTACGTATAGACGCCCCTCTTCCACGGTCGCATCGTCAGTCCAAAGGGAGGCGAGCCATGGAAACCTTTGAGAAGAGCATCATCATCAACGCGCTGCCTGAGAAAGTCTTCGAGTACATCGATGAACCAATGAACGACCCCGAGTGGATGATAGGCATGGTGGAGGTCCACGAGGTGGAAGGGCCACCTGGAGTTGGCCGTCACTTTCGTTGGACGTTCAAGATGGTCGGTGTGCCGCTAAAGGGACAGAGCACCACGATTGAGCACGTGCCCAATCGCCGAACGGTCACTGAGAGCCAAGGTGGCGTGTCGAGCACGTGGGCTGCCGACGTCGAGTCCGAGGGCGAAGGGACAAAGCTCACGATGAAGGTCGAGTACGCCATTCCGGTTCCCGTCCTCGGCAAGCTCGCCGAGCAACTGATCTCGAAACAAAATCAGCGCAACCTCGAAAGCTCGATGGAGACCATCAAGGAGATGCTCGAAGCCTGACCAGGCGCGGATACCATCGCTCGGGCCTTTTTCCCTGTCGAGACATCGCCCATCCACGGCATTCGTCGGCGGCCTGCACGGCTTGCCCCCCGAGCTTCGTACAGGCGAGAACTGTGGTACAAGCGGCAATCGGAGGAAGACTCGCGTGGTAAGGGTTCGCTCTCGTGTGCTGCTAGTCGACGCGCTCATCAATCTCGTGTTGGGAGTCGCCCTTCTGGAGTTCGAGCTGACCGCGGCCTGGCTTGGTATCCCGCACTCATCGAGCGCTTTTTACCCGACGATTCTTGGCGCCGTTCTGTTCGGCATCGGAATCGCCTTGGTCTGGGAGGCCTACCGCGGGGAGTCTGCGTCGGCTGGTCTCGGGATTGCCGGCGCAATCGCGATCAACTTGAGTGGCGGCACAGTGCTCACGATATGGTTGTTGTTCGGTGAGCTGAGCTTGCCACTCCGGGGCCAGGCAATCTTGTGGATCCTCGCGCTCGCCCTGTTCGTCGTCAGCGGCGTCGAGCTGGCCGCTCAGATGAAGCGCTAGTGCGCCGAGTATAGCCGAACCACAACTCCCTCTTCGCCGACCACTCCCAGGCGCGCTGTCATGACCCCTGCGCCTGGTCAGCTAGCCGGCACCGCGAAGACCGTAATGAACGCCAGCACTACCGAAAGCGCGCAGATGCCAAGCTTCTGCGCGGGGGACTTGCTGACGGTGAACGCGACGAAGCACTGGAGCAAGTAGTAGAACGCAAACGCGCGGGAAGCGAGGGCGACGATTTGGAGCGTGCTGGCCGACCAGGTTAGCGCAATCGCGCCGCCGCCTATCAAGAGGTATCCGAACTTCTCTTTGAGTCGGTGCTCGGTGACCTCCTCCATGTTTCCCGTGGCCGACATCGTGTCTGCGACCGCCGCCGAGAACTGGCTCAGCGCAGCCGCGATGATGAGGGGCGTAACGAGTAGGGGGGACGCGAACTTGGCGAGCTCGATGAGGCTGTTGTCGTCGTACTTGCCGTGCAGAAGATGCGTGAGTGGAAGAGCGAGGGCGACAAATGCGACGTAGACGGTCGTGGAAATGATCTGAGACCAACGCGAGGCCTTGATGCGAGTGGCGCTGTCGAACTCATCACCGAGGTAGCGGGGTGTTTCAAACCCTTGAACGACGATGAGGGTGCCCGCGAGGATCGTCAGCACCTCCCAAGGTGTGTGTTCGAGCGGCTTGGGCATCTGAATACCGGCCGACGATTGCCAGGCGGTCCAGTCGAAATAGGCAAAGCCCGCGAGCAGGAGCGCGATGATGGCAAAGGTGATCCAAAGCGCCCAGGTCTCGAGGAATTCCAGGGGCGCCAGACCCTTGGTCATCCCAATCGCCATGATCATGCCGATCACGGCGGTGGTGACGAGGTTCTCGTTGAGCTCAGTGTCTACGCCGAATCCACCGAGAACAAACGAAGCGAGAATGTGAAGGTAGAGCGAGACGGAGATGACATAGGCCAGGACGAGCGCCAGATCCGATGCGCGCTCGATCGAAAGCGTGGACTCGAGAGGCTTACCCGCAAGGACCGGCTCGGCATTCCGGATGTTGAACCGGATGACGCTTCCCACTGCGATGGCCAGCGCGCAGACTCCGATCATCGCAATCACGGAGTGCCGCCCGACGGCACCGGCGAGAATCGGCACGATGATGAGGAAGCCGCTGCCGAAAATCGACGCGAGCGGTGTCGTGGTTGCCTTGGCGAGCGAGTTTGATTGCGCCATCAGACATCCTCTTATCAGCCCACTGGAATCATTCCAAGAGTCCCTATCGCGAGGCGAGCCATGTATACACAGCCGGCAATACGAGCAGGGTGAGCATGGTCGCTGTGACTAGGCCTCCAATCACCACCGTGGCCAGAGGTCGCTGCACCTCGGCGCCGGCACTCGTTGCCACAGCCATGGGAACGAAGCTGCAGGATGTATGAAATCAGGACGGCGCCATTGAGAACCGCGATGCCGAGTGACGATCAGTACGTGGTCGTGGTCCTACAGCGACCAGGCAGGGCGGGAGTTCTGGGGCGACGGCTGGGTGGCGCGCTCGACTATTTGACCGCTGGCGACTTCTTGGGCTGAGCCGGCTCAGGCTCGGGATCCTCGATGTTGCTGATCGAGCACTTGGGGCCGTGCTCGAGTCGAACCGGGCCCGATTGGTATCGAAGCTTGTCGGACTTTTTTCGGCTGGCGATCTTGAGCCCCATCTGTCCCAATGCGGCGACGAACCCTGCGGCGTCGACGGTGAGGTCGACTCCCTTCTGTCGTGCCGGCACGATCGCCTTCACCCGCAGCTCGTCGCCGCCCATGCAGGTTCGCGCCGTGAGTGACACAAGTGGATGGCCGTTCGGACGGACGACCCCTTCGGCATGTGCAATCACAACGGGCTTCGGCAGCGGGTCCGGCTTCACCATCCTTCCTCGCACGTCCGATAGATAGATGATCGGACCGCTATCGTCGGCGCGGCGCCGGACGGTGATCCGGGCGCGATCGATATGGAATACGACGGGCTTCTCGGTGAAGCCGAGCGTCAGCGTGACGTTTCGCGCGTGAAGCGGGCCGATTTCGAGGAGCCAAGGCCCCTGCTCGGCGCTCGGTTCATCCTCTTCGCCGATCGTTCGGGAAGGCTTGGGCGGCAAGGCGAGCCCGCGGCGTACGGAGGCCGGAGACTCTTTGAGCGCATGCGCGAGAGAGAGGCGTCCCGTGCGGTCACGGTAGAGCGTCACGTGGGCGCCTTCGATGGTCCCTTCCGTAACGCGATACACACCACGCTTGATCGCGTCGAGGTCGAGGACGCTCTCGATGCGCCGAGCACGGAGCACCGCTCGGCTCTCTCTATCATCGAGGGCGAAATGCTCGAGCACGATTGTTGCTTTGCCTCCCAAGGGAAGAGAGTGGGCGCCAGTGAGCGAGTCTATTTCTCCGCCGTCGGGCGCCCGTGCATCGACCGCAAGGCTGTCCGCCCCTGCAAGGCCGCCATCGAGCTGCTCAGCATGACGATCCAAGTCTTCGCTCTTGTCGAAGGCGCCGAATGCGCCGAACAGGGCGATCCCCGCGAGAATCAAGGCAAGCGCGACGCTCGCGATGGTCCGACTTGAGCGACTCATCAGAGCCGGAACATATCACACCAGAGCCAACGACCCGACCCAGCTTGGCGCTGGCCCGCCACGCCGCCGGCCTCGTTCTTCGTCCTACGCATCGATGGCCGGCGCGTTCTTCACCACGAAGTCGACGAAGCGCGACTGCACCTGCTCGGATGCAAGGGCGCGCTCGGCAGGGGGTAGATGTGTGATGGCCCGAACAGCATGGTTGAGAAAAGCCGCACCCCGGCTGTCGCTCTCGTCGAAGAGAAGATCGGCCAGCCGTCCGTGCTCGAGCATCTGGCGCACGACGCGCTCGATGGTGTTCTGAGGCACATGGCTCGGCTGTGCGCGCCGCTCCATACGAATCGCCTCTTGCTTGCATGCCGTGGCACACACGCCGCAGCCGATGCAGAGCTCGGAGTCGAACACCGGGTGGAGCTCGTTCTTGCGCTTCCCGCCGGCGCGCCGCGGGGCCATTGCGATCGCCGCCACCGGACAGGCCCGCGAGCAACGCGAGCACCCTTTGCAGTCCTTCGGGTGATGCTCCGGCTCGAACCCACTCGGGTTCACGGCCGGAAGCCCAAAGTCATTGATGGCGGAGAGCTGCCCGCAACAACACGCGCAGCAGTTACACACGTAGGCCGGTTGGTCTTTCACGTTGTCCGCGATCTGTACGAGTCCGCGCTTCCGGGCGTCGGTCACGATCGACATGGCCCTGTCCTTGTCGATCTTTCGACCGAAGCCTCGTCGAATGACGAAGTCCGCCCCGTTGTTGAGCGAGAGGCAAATCTCCTGAGGTGTGTCGCACGCCTTGCCGAGATGCTCCGCCTTGTGCCGGCAGTAGCAATGCGACACCGCGATCTGTTCCGCGTCGTTGATGAGCTTGGTCGTGCGCTCCCAGTCGAGCACCTCTGGAATGTCCGCGGCGAGCATGTCTTCGTGGACCATGGCCCGCCCAATCACCGTGTCGTTGCCAAACACCTCCTTCGCGAAGGTGTCATCCCCGTGCATGTAAGCGTCCATCGCCTTCGCGACGCTGAGCTTGTCGAACATGTCGTGCGCCCGCATCATCGAAAACTCGAAGAAGCCGACAACCGGTGGAGCCAAGAGGTACTTCGTCTCCCCCGTGTTCCGACTCACGAGGTCCATCACCAACCCCTTGTCACATAGTGGCTCCAGCTTCTCCCGGAGCTCCTCCGCCGGCATGTCAAAACGACCCGCCAGCTTGCTCAGGGGCGTTGGCATCATCGGCATTCGGGACGCCAGGGCCGCCTCTTCGGGGCTGTACATCACTTCGAGCAGCTCGCGCCAGCCCTGCAATGCACGCTCATCTTCCGGCCGCGGCATGCCTACGGCGTGGTGATCGAGGCGCTCCATCAGCCCCCGATACTCCTGCTTGAGTTGACTCATGTGCCCCATGACTCACCTCCTCGCGGCTAAACGCCTGCGAGGCTCGTGCCAGTTCTCACAGGCACTCGAGCTGCTTCTCGTCCCGTACAAAAACGTGTGCAGAAGGGGAGCCTTCCTGCGACGGCGCGATGAACTAAGTACGCGCTCCCCCGCATTCCGTGCGCCAGCGCGGTCCCAGATGCAAAACCTTCACATCTGGGCCGGATAGCGAGGAGAGCGTCACGATCAGACCAGGATGGAAGTCCTGCTTCCCTATCCGCCGCGGCAACGGCAGATAGTAACTACAAACGCCCCTCTCAGCGTGGCGCCTTGCACATCGGGGACCTCACGGTGTTCATCGGGGAAGGCAACACACGAGAGGGTCTCCCTGAGTGCCCAGTTCTGTCACTCAGCGAAGTTCGAGAAGTGCAGGCGCTCGATCGTCCCGTTGAACGCGAAGGGCGCCTGTTCGAAGTAGTCATCCGCTACCGGCGAGCTGGTATCGATACCGACGTCGAATGTTTCCGAAGCGGTGCGCTCGACGGTGCCGCTGGCCGCTTTCTCGCCGTTGATCCAGAAGGCGACCTCGGCAGGCGCAGCTCGCTCGGACGGTGTCCTCATCTCGAATGCGATGCTCACCTTTCCGGCCGGTAGCCGACCCACCTTGATCTTGGTGCGCTTCAGGAGCAGCGCGCTGTACTCGTAGCGAAGCTCGCCTTTGTAGGCGTAGAGGGTCACGCCACCGGCATAGCCCCCCATGGCGAAGATCACTCCGTTGGCATTGCGAGGCACCTCGAGCTCGATCTCGGCTCGTAGGTTTCCGTTTCGGACGTTGGGCGCCTGACTTTCCGGGATACGGGTCATGCCCTCGAAGAGCGTCCACTCCGTGTTCGTGCTCCGCTTCATCTCCTGTGGATGGAGCGGAGTGTAGAGACCGCCGCCGATGGGCAGCACTTTGTTGTCCTCGGCCTCGCGCATGAACAGGCTCTTGAGCTCTTCAAGCTTCTCGGGTTGCTCGGCGGCAAGGTCATGGGCCAAGGCGAAGTCTTGCCGGGTGTCGAAGAGCTCCCATCGGTCCTGCATGGGATCCCAGTTGGAAAGGTCGGGCATCGCGCCGACCCAGGGTGTGCGAGGGCCGAAGGTGCCGGCCATCCAGCCCTCGTGATAGATGCTGCGACTTCCCATGATCTCGAAGTACTGGGTCGTCTTTCGCTCCGGAGCCGTAGCCGAGTCGAAGGTGTAGGCGAAGCTCGTCCCGTCGATGGGGTCCTGCGGGTGGCCGTCCACGACCTTCGGCTGAGGAATACCAAGGATCTCGTAGAGCGTCGGGGCCACGTCGTTGACGTGGTGGAATTGTGGGCGCGGCGTCTCGTCGGCGCGAATGCGCTTCGGCCACGAAATCACCATCGGGGTGCGCGTCCCGCCGAAGTCAGAGGCAATGAGCTTGGTGTATCGGAAGGGGCTGTCGCCCGACCAGGCCCAGGCGGAGTGGTACATATTGTCCATTCGGTTCCCACCGATGGAGTCGAGCCCGCCCAAGGCCTTGGTGACCGCGATGTGCTCGGCCACGCTCGTCGGGATCCCGTTCTGCGCGTTGAGCTCGGCGACGCTGCCTGCCATGCCCTCCGCCGAAGCGCCGTTGTCGGACTGGATGTAGAAGACGATGGTGTTGTCGCGGATGCCCTGATCTTCGAGCTCGTCGATCAGCTTGCCCACCTGGGCATCGGTGTGCTCCAGGAAGCCCGCATAGACTTCCATCAGACGCTCTTGGAAGGCGCGTTCGCTTGCGGGGATGTCCTTCCATGCGGGCATGCCTTCGGGACGTGGCGACAGCTCGGCATTGGCAGGAATCCAGCCCATGGCCTTTTGGCGTGCGAACACCCGTTGCTGGTACGCGTCCCAGCCGTCGCTGAACTTACCCTCGTACTTGTCCGCCCACTTTTGGGCGACATGGTGCGGTCCATGCACGGCGCCCGGCGTCCAGTACATCATGAAGGGGCGGCCCGGATGGATCGCACGGTGGCGGCGCATCCAGGTGATCGCCTTGTCCGCCATGTCCTCGCTCAGGTGGTAGTCTTCGAAGTCTTCCGGATGCGGAGTCGGGATCGGCGTGGTGTTCTCCCACAACGTGGGTTCCCACTGAGAGGTCTCGCCGGCGATGAATCCGTAGAAGTGGTCGAATCCGTGGCCGGTGGGGAAGCGGTCGTACGGGCCGTTTGCCAAGGCGTCGACGGGCGTGTTGTGCCACTTGCCGAACGCGGCGGTCGCATAACCGTAGTCACCGAGTACCTCGGCCATCGTGGCCGATGACTTCGGGATGATGCCGGTGTACCCGTCCCAGTCGTTGGCGAACTCGGCGATCTGCCCAGCACCCACGCGGTGGTGATTGCGCCCGGTCAATAGCGAAGCCCGGGTCGGCGAGCACATCGCCGTCGTGTGGAACGCGTTGTAGGCGATGCCCGATTCGGCGAGCCGGGAAAGGGTCGGCGTCTCGACCTCGCCGCCGAAGGTGCTTGCCTGTCCGAACCCCGAATCGTCCAACATCACAATCAAGATGTTGGGGGCGTCTTCGGGGATGCGCCGGGGCTGCTCGCGCCACTTGTGGACGGATTGCTGCATCGTAGGCCCGACCTCGCCGCCCATGGGTGCAGACGCGAAGGGGAGGACCGAGCCGTCATCGGCTTGAGAAGAGTCAGCGGAAGAGTGAGTCGTTTGCCCTTCGTGGCATCCCAGCAGTGACGACGCCACGGCGAGAATGAAGAGGGGCACGAGAATCTCTGGATCACGAACTGGCATGGGTCACGTAAGTCCTTCCCTTCGGTCGCTGCGAGTGTACACGCGCGCCTCTTGGCATCCAGGGTGCGCGCAAACTTTGCATTGATCCGGTCGAATCTCTCTCACGCAGCTTCGCTCGTCGGGAGCCGCGAGCGTCTAGTAAATTTGCGGCATGCGTACGCTGGTACAAGACGTGCTATCCACTCGTCTATGAGCACTCCTGTGCTGAGATGGGTCGCGCGAACCTTGCTCCTTGCACTGCTCGCCTTGTCGATCGGGTGTGCGCACGTTCCCAAACGCGATCCGGTGCCCAAGGAGCACGTGGAAGACGCCGAGGTTCTGGGGATCCTCCGCGCGCGGTTTTGGGGTGACGTGCCACCGCCCTGGATGCCCGATTGGCTGGAGCGGAGCGCTGCGGATCTGAAAGCACGCTACTCCGGGGTCTATGGTCGCAAGCATACCTACCTCGCCATTTCCGGCGGAGGCGAAAACGGCGCCTTCGCAGGTGGACTGCTCCTTGGTTGGACCGAGGCTGGTGATCGACCCGAGTTTACCGCGGTCACCGGTATTAGTGCCGGCGCACTCATCGCTCCGTTTGCATTCTTGGGGACTGAATACGACCCCGCGCTCAGGAAGGTCACCGGCGAGCTCACAGCGGATGCCGTGTTCGAAAAGCGCCGGACCCTGAAAGGTCTCCGTAGTGACGCGATGGCTTCGACCGAGCCGCTACAGCGCTTGATCGAGACCTATATCGACCAAGAGATGATGGATAAGATTGCCGAAGAGCACCGCTAGGGTCGCGAACTCTCCATCGGAACTGCGAACCTCGATTCGATGCGCCCCGTGATCTGGCGCATCGGTGCGATCGCCAATAGCGGGCATCCCGGCGCGTTGGAATTGATTCATCAGATCCTCCTTGCATCGGCCTCTATCCCTGGTGCTTTCCCGCCCGTGATCATCGAAGTCGAGGTTGGCAATCAGCGCTTTGACGAGCTTCACGTCGATGGCGGCGTGGCTTCGCAAGTGTTTCTCTATCCCCCGGGTCTCGACTGGGACGCCGTCCTCGAGAAGCTCCAAGTACGCGGCCGGCCCAAGGTCTACGTCATACGCAACTCGCGTCTCGAACCGAGGCACGAGGAAGTCCAGAACAAGCTCTTTCCGGTCGCCGGCCGCTCGATCGAGTCGCTCATCCGTACCCAGGGTATCGGCGACCTCTACCGCATCTATCTCGAAACCTGCCGCGACGGCTTGGACTTCAATCTCGCGTACATACCAGGTGACTTCGAGGAGAAATCGAAGGCAGAGTTTGACCCGGAGTACATGAAGAAGCTGTTCGACACGGCGTTTGATCGCGCAAGATCAGGGTATCCTTGGGAGAAGCTGCCACCCGAGCTCGAGCAGGCGCCCCCGAGTTGCCGCTAAGCATATCCAGCAGAGCGCAGCTTTCGCCGAGCGTCAGTCTTCCTCGACAGCTTGAGCTGCCACTCAACATCAGCCCATCAGGCTCATCGTAAACGCCGAATTACGCGGTGCCTGATTTCATGTCGCGTGACTCACGGCGCAGACAGGGCGTTCGTTTTTCCTATGCGCCCAGACTGGGACTATCGCGGTCGGCACCAGTGGGTGTAGAAATGGGGTGAGGAGGACCACCATGCATGCAGGCGTGCGATCAGTTGCGATTCTCTGCGCTGTATTCTTCATCTCCGCTTGTGCCTCATCGGCCAAGACCAAGCCGACGGAGACCGCGCAGCTCGAGACCGACCCGTCAGCCGCAAAGCAGTCGGAGGCGACGGCGCCGCTGCTCGAAGGGATGGGGGAACTGCACTGGCCGATCACGACTGACTCCAAGCTCGCGCAGCGGTACTTCGACCAAGCATTGACCCTGGCGTACGGCTTCAATCACTTGGAAGCGGAGCGCTCCTTTCGTGAGGCGGCGCGGCTCGATGACGAATGTGCGATGTGCTTCTGGGGCGCCGCGCTCGTGCTCGGCCCCAACATCAACGACCCCGTCCCTACGCCGGATCGCGAGGAGAAAGCGTACCAAACCCTAGGTGACGCGAAAGCGCGCGCACAGTATGTCAGCAAAAAGGAGCGCGCCCTGATCGAGGCGCTCGAATCCCGATACGCGGCGACGGCTCCTTCGGACCGCTCTACCCTCGACCAAGCCTATGCCAATGCGATGCGCTCGGTGGCGCGACGATACCCAGAGGACCTCCACATCCAGGCCCTATTCGCCGAAGCGATGATGGACACGATGCCCTGGGCCTATTGGACCGAGGACGGCGAGCCCAAGCCGCTCACCGAAGAGGTCTTCGCCACGCTCGACTTCGTGTTGGAGCGCGACCCCGACCATCCGGGCGCGAACCACTTCTACATCCACGCGGTGGAGCAGGAGGACCCGGCCCGCGGGGAGGGAGCGGCCGACCGACTGCGGCGCGTAGTCCCTGGCGCCGGCCACCTCGTCCACATGCCGTCGCACATCTACATTCGCGTCGGGCGCTACCACGACGGCTCGCTTGCGAACGAGCTCGCCGTCGAGGCCGACAACGACTACGTCACTCAATGTCGCGCGCAAGGCATCTACCCCGTGGCCTACGTGCCGCACAACCATCACTTCCTCTGGGCGACCACCACGATGGAAGGCCGTAGTGCAGATGCGCTGGCCGCGGCGCGCCAGACCGCCCGGCACGTCGACCATGCCTTGATGCGCGAGCCGCAGATGGCAATGCTCCAGCACTTCTCCGCCATCCCCTACTACGCGCTAGTGCGATTCGGCATGTGGGACGAGATTCTCGTTGAGCCCGCTCCCGACGCCGACCTCCTCTACCCAACGGCGGTGTGGCACTACGCGCGGGGCATCGCATACACGCGGGCAGGAATGCCCGAGGAAGCCAAGGGTGAGTTGGCGCGTGTACAAGCGATCGCGTCCGATCCACGCCTGGAGGAGATTCGAATCTGGGGTCTCAATCCGGCGTCTTCCTTAGCGCAAATCGCAGCCGCAGTGCTTCGCGCAGAAATCGCGGCTGCGCGCAAACAGGTCAAGATCGCAGTCAGCGAGCTCCGCAAGGCCATCGCTATCGAAGACGGGTTGATCTACGGCGAGCCACCCGATTGGTTCTACCCGGTGCGGCAGAACCTCGGCGCAACTCTCCTCGAAGCCGGTCGGCCGAAGGCGTCCGAAAAGGTGTACCGCGAAGATCTCGCCCGCTTCCCGGACAACGGCTGGTCGCTATTTGGGCTGGCGCAGAGCCTACGCGCCCAAGGCAAGACGCGTGAAGCCGAGGAGGTGCAGCGACGCTTCGAGACCGCTTGGCAGCACGCAGATATCGAGATTAGCGCATCGCGCTTCTAGAACGGCGGGGGACTGGGCCACGTCGAGCGCGCTGTAGAGCAGATAGTCACTACAACCGCCGTTTGAGGTTCGCGGCCCAGGCGACATGACATCTAGTCCCACGCAATTCGGCTCTCAGCTTGAGATCGATGGGCTAAGTGAGCACCATCACGAACACACTTGGAAAGGCATGCGATCTCAGCGGAACGAACCGCGCGACCGCGAACCCGTCATGACCCCACGCAGCATCTTGTTCCTATGCGTCGCCAACTCCGCTCGCAGCCAGATGGCCGAAGGTCTCGCACGGCAGTTGTTTGGCGACGATGTGCGGGTGCAGTCGGCAGGCTCCGAGCCCTCCCGCGTCAATCCCTATGCCATCCGTGCGTTGGAGGAGATTGGAATCGACATCAGCGGACAGAGCTCGAAGTCGGTGGACACGATCGATCCAGCCAGCGTCGATCTCGTCATCACGCTTTGCGCGGAAGAAGTCTGCCCTGCGTTCCTCGGCAAGGCGCAGCGCATGCACTGGCCGCTGCAAGATCCCGATCGCAAACAGGAGGAACTCAGCGACGAGGAGCGCCTCCAACACTTCCGCGTCGCGCGTGATCAGATCAAAGGCCGGCTCCAGGTGTTGGCCGCGCTCCACGATTTGCCCGAAGGCCTCGATCCGAGGGAGTTCCACGCAAGCATTCGTGTGCCTGACCTCGCGGCGGCGACGCGGTTCTACGCCTGGCTATTGGGCATTTCGCCGAAGGAGTGGACGCATCGCTACGTGATTTTCGTACACGAACGATTCAAGGTGAACTTCGTGCTGCTGGTTGATGACGGGCTGACGCTGCACCAGGACACGCTCTACCATCTGGGAGTGGACGTCGGCAGCCGCCAAGCCGTGATCGAGGCACATCAGCGCGCCGCCGGAGCGGGATGGCCCATCGACAAGCCCGCACGCACCACATGGCGAGGCACGCCGCTTCATGAGCTCTGGCTGAAGGACCCAGGGGGCAATCTCGTCGAGGTCTACGCGCGCCTCACCGAAAACGAACTATCCGAGATGCCGTCGGACAAAGAGCCAGTTCTTCTCGTCTAGCTAGCGAGCGGTTCCTTCGCACCTGGTGGATACCCTCAAGCGCGATGGCGAACGCCAACCTGGGTCAGGTCGTTTGAGTGGATCGCCTTGCTGTGGCAGGAGCCTGATACGATGGAGCAGAAAGAGCTCACGATCCATGGCAAGCGCCTGAAGTATCGACTTGCTGGCACAGGTCCGCTCGTGCTCCTGATTCACGGGATGGCCGGCAGCGCAACGACCTGGAAGCAGGTCATGCCCGCGTTGAGCGAGCGCTTCACCGTCTTGGCCCCGGACCTCTTGGGTCACGGTGAGTCCGACAAGACGGACGGCGACTACTCGCTTGGCTCCATGGCTTCCACCCTGCGCGATCTGATCGTGGCCTTGGGATACAAACGAGCCACGGTGGTTGGGCAGTCCTATGGGGGCGGCATCGCGATGCAATTTGCGTATCAGTACCCCGAGCGCTGTGAACGATTGGTCTTGGCCGATGCCGGTGGGCTGGGTTCTGAAGTCAATCCGCTCCTACGGATGCTCACGCTTCCTGGCTCCGAGGCGGTTCTACTCGTGGCCTGCGCACCGCCGGTCCGGCGCGTCGTCGAAACGATCGGCCGCGTCGTTTTCCGCAAGAAGATCGAGAACGCCGCCGTGATTCCCGAGCTCTGGCGGAGCTACGCATCGCTCGGGCACGTCGACGCGCGTCGCGCCTTCCTGCGCACGCTGCGTGCCGTCATCGACCCGCGCGGGCAATCCGTGAGCGCAGCCGACAAGCTCTACCTGGCAGCCGGGATACCGACACTGATCATCTGGGGTGCCGAAGATCACATCATCCCCGTCGCGCACGCCCATGCCGCGCACGCGGCAATCCCGGGGAGCTGGCTCGAAATCATCGACGGGGTCGGACACTACGTCCATTGCGAGGCTCCCGATCGTTTCGTCGAGGCGCTCACGGAGTTCATCGAATCCACCAGGCCTGCTCGGATCAAGGTGTCACGGAAACGAATCCTTGGGTCGCCGTAGCGCGATTACTTGGGCGTCACCTTGTAGTTGCCGTGGTCCGAGTCGTATTCGACAGTGATCAGGCCGCGGCTTTCGATGTCCTTGATCAGGTCCGGGAAGCCGCGGTACCCATAGTAGGTCTCGCTGAAGCCCGGATGCACGCGTCGCAGAGTTTGCTTGATCATCGAGCCCCATAGCGTGTCGTAGTCCTGATCGAGCGCCTCGACGGTCTGCATGAAGAACTCTACCGCTTCGTCTTTCTTACTCTTGGTCTTCTTGGGGCTGCGGCTCCGTGTGGTCTTTGGCTTCGCCGCGCGGACCAGGTCGTCGTAGTAGATAAACTCGTCGCAACCAGCGATCAGCAAGTTAGAGGTCGACTTCTTGACCCCTACGCCGATCACTCGTTTGTCGTTTTCTTTGAGCTTGTAGACGAGCGGCGAAAAGTCGCTGTCGCCCGAGAGCAACGCGAAGGTGTCGATGTGGTCTTTCGAATTGCATAGGTCGATCGCGTCGACGACCATGTGGATGTCAGCGCTGTTCTTTCCGCTCATCCTGCTCTGCGGAATGTCGACGAGGCTGATGCCTTGACCGTGAAACTCGCGCACGGCGCTCTGATAGCGACTCCAGTCGCAGTAGGCGCGCTTGTAGACGATCCGACCTTTCTCGAGCAACCGCTTCAGGACGAGCTCGATCTGGAAGCGCCCGGACTCGGCGACCTGCGCGCCGATGGCCAAGTTCTCGAAATCGATAAAGACGGCAATGAGCGGTTCACCAGGCATGCGACAGGTCTACTAGTGGCTACTCACCACTTCAAGAGGGGCGCGCGTAGCACCACCGAGGTTTTGCCCCGACGGGCCACAATCCAGCGCTTCGACCGTTTCAAGGACCCCATCCGGGTAGCGCCGACTGCGAATAGCGACCCCGATCTAGGGAGCGCACACGAACGTCACGGTGCCAGGACGCCCTTGCGCATTCTTTGCGGGTCGGACCAGTGACGAACGAACGTGTTTGCGCGCGCGCGGAAGAATTACGTATAGACCGCCGCTCACTATTGGAGAGAGCCTCCGAGATCCGATAGCAGCGCCTGTCACGCTGCTCCTTTTCAACCGGGTTACCTAGTGGAGGCCATCATGAAGAGACTATTTCCAATCGCCATCGTCGCATTTGCCGCGGCTGCGTTCTTCGTATCCGACGTCGAAGCAAAGAGCACGACGGGCACATGCAACCACATCATTGCCAGCGCGCTCGGTAGCGCCCAGGCCTGCGCGGACATGAGTTGCGAGCCAACCCAATGTCTTGACGTCACCAACGCATTCATCGAATTCGTCGCGACCCCGGGTTGCGTCGTGGCGTTTCAGAACGGCGAGCTCAAGGGGCTATCGGGCCCTGCATCTGTGCAACCCAGCGGTCCAAATACTGCCCGCATCAAGAACATCCAGTCCGTGGTCTGCGGTTCGCTCGATACCTGCGGCCTCTGTTCCTCGGCCCTTGCGCTTGGGATCTGTCCGAACGTCTGCATGCCAGCGATAGAGTAGACCCGCGCGGAGACGACGAATGCAAAGCCTCGGTGTATCCCGTCAGCTGAACTCGGACACCAAACGGCTCTGAGTTAAGAGACACTTTGCCGAGGGCGAGAGCCCTGCTGAGGAGTGTCCCATGCCGAGAAGAAAGAAACAATCGAGTGAGGCCGCCGTGCGTGACATCCGTCGCAAGACGCGACGGAGGTTCTCTGCGGAGGAAAAGATCCGGATCGTGCTCGACGGCCTGCGCGGCGAGATCAGCGTGGCCGAGTTGTGCCGTCGCGAAGGTATCGCCGCGAATCTGTACTACCGCTGGAGCAAGGACTTCCTCGAGGCTGGCAAGAAGCAGCTAAGCGGTGACACGGTGCGCGAAGCGACCGGCACGGAGGTCAAGGACCTGCGAGCCGAAAACAGTGAGCTCAAGGAGGTCGTCGCGGAGATGACGCTCAAGAACCGTGTGCTCAAAAAAAGTCTGATGGGTCATGGCGAGGGGGACGACACATGAGACGCAGTGCATCCGAGAAGATGGAGCTGATTGACCTGGTCGAGCGCACCGACCTACCGGTGCGGGTCACGCTGCGACAACTTGGCATCCCATCGAGCACCTTTTACGGCTGGTACAAGCGGTATGTCGACGGTGGCTTCGATGCCCTGCAAGACAAGACGCCGCCGCCGCGTCCGAGGTGGAACAAAGTCCCTGAGAAGGTCCGGGCCGACGTGATCGACTTGGCCCTCAAAAAGACGGAGCTTTCCGCACGGGAACTCGCGTGCCACTTCACCGATGAGCGCCGCTATTTTCTGTCCGAATCGAGCGTCTACCGCATTCTCAAGGCCGCCGATTTGATCACGAGCCCAGCCTACGTGCTGATGAGCGCGTCCGACCGATTCAACCACCCGACCAAGCGCGTGAACGAGATGTGGCAGACCGACTTCACGTACCTGCGTGTCATCGGCTGGGGCTGGTACTACCTGTCGACGGTGATGGATGATTTCTCGCGCTTCATCATCGCCTACAAGCTCGGACCGACGATGGCGACGACGGACGTGACAGAGACGCTCGACGAGGCATTGGCGCTCACCGGGGTGCACAGCGTCCGAGTGCGCCATCGTCCGAGGCTCCTGAGCGACAACGGCCCAGCCTACGTCTCGAAGGACCTGCGGGACTACCTCGAGGAGCAGGGCATGACGCACACCCGAGGGCGCCCCTACCATCCGCAGACCCAAGGCAAGATCGAGCGCTATCACCGCTCGATGAAGAACGTCGTGAAGCTGCAGCACTACTACTTTCCGCGGGAGCTTGAGGCGGCCGTGCGCGATTTTGTCGCCTACTACAACCACCGCCGCTACCACGAGTCGCTCGACAACTGCACCCCGGCCGACGTCTACTACGGCCGGCACCACGAGGTCCTGTCCGAAAGGGACAAGATCAAGCAGCTCACGATGCAGCGTCGCAAAAAGGAGTACCGAGCTGCACACGCGGCCTAGGCCAAAACCATGAACCGTCTCTTAACAAACCCGCCCTCTTGTCCGAAATATTCTGACGACGTACAGACCGAGGCATGAAGTTCACGACACACGGGGATGCCCCGGTCATTCCCCCGAACGCCCTGCGGATATATTGGGCGACCGTGAACCGGGTGACCCGAAGC
>Ga0316201_10000301_pt1 | contig 26332 bp, 40 predicted proteins | sample CS6wburrow_MG_FD_204516 | JGI IMG/M metagenome (GOLD analysis project Ga0316201, IMG submission 204516) | Coastal sediment microbial communities from Delaware Bay, Delaware, United States - CS-6 worm burrow | ecosystem: Environmental > Aquatic > Marine > Coastal > Sediment | place: USA... | reverse complement strand
AGAGAGAATGATCGTGAATCACTGCGACCTACGGGCCGCTCACGATCAGGTATTTTTTCTCATGCCCATGGGGGTGGGCTAGGCCATACTAGAGGAGTAAGGGAAGTGCAAAGAGAACACCTCTCCCTCTATTCCACTAGCTACCCTGGCCAAGGACGGACCCACTGACACCTCGCCAAAAGCCAGGCTCTAGCTAATCCTTTCACTCACCGAACCATGACCTACATCGTCACCTTCCTCATGCGCACCGGTCCCGCTCTCGAGGTCGAGGTCGAGGCCGACGACGCATACCGCGCCATACACTCAGTCTCCTTCCCTGAGGACGGCATCCGCGTCCTGTCCTGCTTCAGGAAGGAGGTGTGACCGTGAACCATGCGAACTAGGGGCCGCTCACGCTCACGATTTAATATAACAATTATTATATAATACTTGTAGCCGGGAAGGCAGTGCAGTGCAAGCTGGAGAGAGAGCTGTACAGTAGAGGCTGAAGACAAGGCCACCCTTGCTGCATGTACAGGGCACATGTGTTGCGAGTCAAGAGCGAGGGAAGCGCATGTGTCACAATCCTTAACCCCTCCCCCACCCCGCTCAGGATTTTGCGAGTGTCAGACCGTCCCCTTTCAGAATCTGCAGGGAAAACCGGTACTCATTCCTGTTTCACATTTCTACGGGACGGTAAACTGAAATTAGAAACGGAGTTACTATGGACTGCATGTGCTGTGGTAAGGAATTAACAGGCAGGCAGCGCAAGTTCTGTACCGACAAGTGTAGTTACACTTATGGTAACCGTCTCAAGGCCAAGGCCAGGGCTGACGCGCTGGGGGTCCCCGTTGGGCACAAGCCATGTGCAACATGCGGGGCCTTGTTTGAGTACAGTCATAATGGCATTAAGTTTTGCTCAACACAATGCAGGCTTGCGCGAAAGCAGAAGTACGCTGAGCAAGCTCAGAGCAAGGACTACAATGCCTCCCTCAGGGCTAAGAGGTATGGAATAACCCTAGAGCAGCTGGAAGCGCTTGAGGAGGCTTGCAACCACCAGTGTCAGATCTGTGGCATGCATGAAAAAGACGCCCCCAAGGGGCGCCTGCATGTAGACCATTGCCATGAGACTGGGCAGGTCAGAGGATTGCTGTGCTGCAACTGCAACCAGGGGCTTGGCAAGTTCCAAGACAAGGTGGCACTTCTAAATCGGGCCTCTGAATACCTGGCTCAGAAAATGTGAAACCAAATCCGGTACCAGTTCACTCTGTGAAGGCCTCGTGCAGGATGATGCCAACCCAGCCAACGGTAAAGAGGACTACTAGGACGGTAAGGAGGATGTCTGCCCAACAGGTGAGGTGTGGGTGAGCAGGTAGGTGGCCAAAGGCCGCCAGAAGGGCCCTAGAGGTCATGTGAGTCCTCCTGTGGTAAGTTGCTTTGCTCTTGATACTTCATCTCGGGGTGAGTTAGGTCGTAGAGAGTATGCCCGGCGTAATAGAAGATTGCGCCAAGGGCGGACCAGCCGAAAAGAGCGACTGGGAGGATGAGATCAAGACTGGAGGATGGCATCTCGGAAGAGGTGATGCGACTGCCCTTCCAGGCTACTTGTTTTTGATTATTCCCTGAGTGATATATTGGGGATCATACAAAGTCTTTGGGATCACCTTCTGGTCAGCTTTTCCTGACGGCAAGTTTAAGCCAAGCCCTTCAACCAATCCCTTTCTGTAGGAGTCAGCAGGTAGATGGTCCTGATCATCAGGGTTTTCGCCTGCTGTTCTGTCATTTTCTGGTAAAACTGTGCCAGCAGTTGGCGAGTAGCGTCTTCTTGGCCGCAGCGTACTGCTAACATGAGTGCCAGGGCGTCGCGAAGCATTAGTTTGGACTGTCTTGCATCCATTCTAATAGCCTGGAACCCTTTGTGGACGCAGTAGAGTACCAATCATGGCTCTATGGCCCAATACAGTTCCAAGCGCCTTGCTACGGCCGCCAGGTGAGCCTCCAGTTCGGTGTCATACGTTCCGACATAGACGTACTTGCCGCTTACGGGCATCGTAAAATGCGCTTCCCACCTGCCGGATTTGCGTTGTCTAGCGTATTTACCACGGCCAGATACTTTGTTGGAGTTGTTTTCCGAGCAGGTTCTGGCGATCAAATTGCTTGGATGGTTGTTGTCCCTGTTTCTGTCGGCGTGATCGACGTGAAGGTCTTGATTGACGCTACCATGCGTCAGCACATAGATTACTCTATGGACCTTCCAGGTCTTGCCCTTGAGCTGTAGGCGCCAGTACCCGTCGGGACCCTTTCCGCCCGCTTCCAGGCCATTCTGTTGTCTTATGTTAGGGCTTTTCTTCCACCTCAGCAGGGTCGAGCTGGTCTGGTCGTACTCAAGGTACTCATCAAAAAGGTCAAATGGATAAGGACGGGCTCTCATGGGAACACTAATCTAGCCTTTAGTATAGCAGGTCATGGCCCTAGACGTCAGCGGTAATTGGGAAAGTGGCGACGACCTACGCCTTGTCGAGGCTCTGATGCTTCCTTTCGGGTCCTACACGTTGCAGTGCACCCAGGATTGCTGCAATCAGCTTGAGGAGATGAGCCCCGAGGCCGTTTTGAAGGTCAAAGCGCTGCTTGACGAGTACGAGGCTGCAAAAGCTATCGAGTCTACTGCGAATCTGGCTGATACAGAGGGTAAAACCCTCATCAAAGCGGATATTTTGGAATGGTCCCCCAACGGAGCAGGTCAAGCCAGCGGTCCTCAGCAAGAAATGGCTCGGACTCAGGCCGAACTCAAGAATTACTTCGCATTCTGCAGCTGCATGGGCAGCTTCGTAGGTGGTTCTGCCTACACAACGCCCCTGATCCGTTCCTGATCCGGTACACTGGTAAGAAGTTCGGGGGAAATCCCATGCAACATCCTGAAGTAGGTGGCCCTTTGGGCGACATCCTGGCTCAATTCAGCGATCTGGAGCTGGTTGACGTCTGGTGCAATGGCTGCGGCGAGTTCCGTAAGATGAACTCCGTGTTTGCCAAGTATCTGGACGGTGAGATCGGGCTCTGCTCTCACTGTAATCCCAGGATGCAGAAAGCCAAGCGGACCCTGGGTCTGTAAGCTGGGTAGCAGTTGCCCTGTGCCGAGTGTATAAAAAGGAACATCCCCTGTACGACACGTGGAAAGCCATGCGCCAGCGGTGTAGAAACCCGAGGTGCGCGGCTTATCCTAATTACGGAGGCAGGGGGATATATGTAACTGCGGAATGGGATGACTTCTGGGTGTTCGTAGCTGACATGGGGGATCGCCCCGAGGGTCACAGTATAGACAGAATCGACAACGACGGCCCCTATGCTCCGTGGAACTGTCGCTGGGCTGATCGATCTACGCAAAACAATAATACCCGCCCAACTCACTACCTACCCAGGATCTATGAATCCAGCAGGGGCTGGACCTTAAAGATAAAGGAAAAAACCGTGCAAGTGTTTAAGGATGAGCAGTCTGCGGTAGCCGCGCTCAAGATTCTATTGCAGACTGGTGTAACGATTCACCGAAAGGGATGCGTCTCAAAAGTTGGCAACCTCTGGACACTACGCCAGAAAAAAGAGTATTTGGGGTCCTGGAAGACCAGGGAAGATGCGCTTGCTGCGCAATCAATGCTTACCGAGATCAAGGACTGGCAGCATTTGCTTTGCTCCTGCGCCAAGTGCAAGGGGCTGAAGTTGAAGAGCTGAGCGTCGAAGACGCGAAAAGCGACCGGCGGAGCCGGAAGCTGGGGGCGCGGCATCCTATTGTGACTGCAGGACCCGCCCATGGCTTCCCCACTCCTCCCATATGCCAACGCTAAAGTCCTGGTAACTGCCGAGGGAGCTGTTTCCCTTGTAGGTGGCAGGTTCCAAGCTGCAGCTGGACAGAAATACTATTTGAACTGCTTCATGAAGCGGGCGCAGTACTCTGGCGTGAGTTCTGGCTCCAAGAGACTGCCCCTGGAAAGTCAACTGGACGGGGAAATGCTGCCAGGTGCCTCTGGTGACAGCTTTTACTACCGTGGCTACGCCCTGCAGGCCGCTCCGGTGGCTGCCGACTTTGAACTTGGCGACGACGACTCTGGCGTCACCTGGACTGACGTGCAGACCCAGAAGGCCTACCTTTTGCCTGGTACCGTGGTGGAGTTCCAGTTTGGGACGGAAGCGCCCATGACGGGGCGTATAGAGCGCTCTAATGGCGTTTTTGGTGGCGAGGGTATCGATGAGATCCTGTACAGCGAAATTGGCGGCGTCGAGCTGCAAATTACAGGGGGCGAGATCCAGGGCTGATGGAAGATATTGCGCGAGACCTTAATAGAAAGGTTCACGAGGCCGCTAGGGCCGTCGGGGCTATCAAAATGCAAGCCTTGCTCAACCTCCCGGGAGAAGTTGAGATTGTTCCAAACCTCAAAGAAGTAAACAGCTCGGCCTCCGAACTAGAGCAGGCCACCAGAGAGGCGCGACAAGAGCTAGTCGTGATGCTGGACAGTGCTCTGACTGTTGCCCTAAGCAGTCCTGTCTGGGGCTGGAGCGATGGCTCTAGGGACATTGTGGACAGCGGAGCCCTGCGTGACAGCCAGTCGGTTGCTGTCATGGGTGAATCGATCGTCATCGACTACGGGGTTCCCTATGCGCGGTTTGTCCACGAGGGTGGCTATATTCAACCCTACGGTAATCCTAACGCTGAGCCAGTGTATGTACCGGGAAGGCCGTGGATTGACGCGGTTTTGTACGGCAATGGACCCGTGCCCGGCGTCAACCTTGACGAGGAGATCAGGCAGGCCATCCTCAGAAGGCTATAGGTAGACTAACGCGCTTTCAAGGTTAGTACATGGCCAAGCTGCCCTTTGTTGTTGAGCCCCGCCTGAAGCCGATCGTTGAACTGGTTGGCTCAGAAGATTCTGGCAAGATCGAAATTCAACGTCGAGGGTTTTTGTCTGCCGGCGAAAAGGCTTTTGTCTCTAACGGCACTCAAGACGACAGCGTTTCGGAGCTAATGCTTGGCTTGGTTCGCAAGGTTTGCTCGAAGTACAAGCTTGATATTAAAGACGCCTACGAGGTTACTGCTCAGGTGATTTCGGGAACCCCGGAGGATGAGCAGTTTGCCGAAGAAATTCGGCGGGAATTTAGTGACGAGGTTACCGCGGTTATCACTGCAGCCATTAACAGCTCTGCTCGCACCAGCTTCGTCAAGGCCTTCTGCCTGCTCCTGTACCGCGTCAACGCTGAGCTGACTGCAGAAGATGTCATGGAGGTACACCCGGACATCATAGAGGGCCTTGTGGCGCTATATGACGACGAGGAGATGAAGAGTGTTCAGCGCCTGGTAGATGCCCACGATGATGGCGCAGACGAGCAGGTTATTGAAGATATCGAAAAAAAGTAGGCGCGGGCGAAGTAGTCTACGACTTTGAACGCTACTATTGGGAGCTAAAAAGGTTGTTTCCAGGGGATCCCGAGTTCTCCCTTGACAGCTTTTACCAGCTCCCTTTCGAGTACGTGGTTCAAGCCTACTACCAAGCCCAGAAAATCTACCAGAAAGAGTTGCATGCGCATGAGAGGCCTATTGCGCTACAGAGTAGCTTAATCGCCAATGTAAACAGGGACTCCAAAAGGCAACGCAAGCCCTATAGCGCAGAGGACTTCTATCTTTACCAGCCACGTGACGAACAGGATCTGCCCGCCGGCAGGTGTGGCGCAGCGGCTTTGGCGCTTATTGAGCGGCGCTTGTTTCCCGGCTGGGCCTTATTCTGCTACAGGGAGCTTGCCAGTGGTGCTAGCAGCACTCCACCAGCCCTTCTGGCGTTTATTAGTGATACTGCGATACTACTGGCTCCCGTCAAGACCAGCGACGGCTACAAGGGTATGCTTATCGCTCAGGAGGCCGCAGGAGATTCCTGGCATCGATTCAAGTCGCCATGCGGAAGGATCGAGACCCTGTACGTTCCCAGGGTCCCAACGAAGGTGATGGCTCAGGATAATATCTCTCTCAGGCGGAAGTAGGCCAGTCTTCAAGCTCGAGGATCTGGGTGATGTAGTCCTCTACCTTCTTGGTGTCCTCTTCGTCATAGGGGCCGAACTCGTGCATTTCGCCAGACAGCCACTGGCGAATGCGCCACTCGCCGTAAATGCTGTAAAATGGCTGCATGCGGTACCAGGCAACCCATTCCTGGGACGACTTAGCATGGTTGCAGCTGGCGCAGGCGGGGATCACGTTAGTCGTGCGATCCTGGCCGCCACGGGACTTGGGGCGGACGTGGTCGATAGTCAGTTCGGTCAGGCTATCGTCGTCGATAGGAGGCTGGCCACAGTAAGCGCAGCGGTTATTCCAAGCATCTTTAATGGAATCCCGCCACTGCTGACGGGCCTCACGCCGTGTCAGAGCAGTCATGTTAAAAAGGTAGTCGGAGATCCGTTCGTACAGGGGAAGGTTGGGCCTGTGATAAGCCATCCGAATTACCAATTAGTAACAACGGAAGAGCGAAGGCTTTTGTGAAGCGATGCCATAAGCGATCCTCGTTGTTGCTCTTAGTCTACCAGGGGTAGGCACACTAAAACGACGCTTGAGACAGCCTGATGGCACAGACTTTTCCCACTTCTGCCCAGGTGATCTACAGCACTCTGGCAGCTGACACGAATCTAGCGGCTTTGCTAGGTACTTATACCTTTGCAGTTGGAAGCTCTTCCTCCGCGCTTTCTGTCGTCTCTCCAGGCGAGAACTTGCCGGCAACGCGGTCGGTGTCCGGTCTCGAGTGCGTGATCCACGATCTGGGCAACACGCAGCCCAAAAACTACGTTTCAAGCGCGGCCGACATGGTGGTGACTTGGCAGGTTTTCCTGATTGCCTGGGAGCCGGCAACCGGCGCCGACCTACAAGCCGCAACTGAGCTGATCTGCAGCAGGTTCGCAAACTCCTACAGCACTCAGACCGTTGCAGTCTCTGACGGCCTCGGTGCCTTGGTCCAAAACAAGATCGTCATCCGTTCCGACAGCCCAATTTTGAGCTGATTGGAAATCTAACTAATGAGAGGGGCTACCTCTCAGATAGTCCCTTTCGCGAAAACTGACTATGGCTAACTATTCTGCTGCCTTCGGGTACGACTGCTACCTCATTCCACTGGCTTCGGCTTCTGTGGACACCGCCTTCACCGGTGTTACCGGTGGCGTTGGTGACGGTACTGCCAACTTCGTCGACACCACCGCCCTTGTGGCTGCCGACGAGAAGGTCACCTACGCCGCTGGCGTGTTCTCCCTGGGTGCGACTCCCGCGGCTGAGCCGACCGACGGTACCATGAACCCCGTCAAGCTCCTCGGCCTGACTAATGCCTCCCTGGAGACTGACACCAACTCTGAAGAAGTCCTCACCTACGACGACGACCAGAAGGGTTACAATGTTTCGATCGCTACTTCCAAGTCCTGGTCCGTGAGCCTGGCTGGTGTGGCTGATTTCTCTGACGCTGGCTACCAGATCCTTCGCATCACCGAGCAGAACACCGTGGCTGACAGCCTCCGTGTTAAGTTCGCTCGCGTGGGCCCCACCGGCACTACTGAGACCGTCTACGGCTACGGCACCCTGACCGGCTACACCGAGTCTGTGGAAGCTGGCTCGATCGTGTCCTGGGAATGCACGCTGACCGGTTACGGCCCCTACGTCCTCGAAATCGACGAGAACGCTGGCAACTGATCCAGTCAAACAACCAACGGGCCCCGAAAGGGGCCTTTTTTAATGGCAAACTAAAACGACTTGTTGAGGACTGATGGCCGACAGTATTAGATACGACATCAAGATCAACAATCAGCAGGGCATCGACTCGCTCAACCAGCTTTGGGCGGAGGCGAGAAACGGGTCTGAGCAAGCAAAGTATGCGATCAACCAGAAGCTTGGCGGCACGGTCAAGACCGAGGTCGTCTTTGAAACGACGGTTGACGACAAAGGCATCAAGACGCTCCAGGCCGGGACCAAGGAAACCCTGACAGCGTTTGACAAGCTAAACAATAAACAAAAGCAGCTCAATAAAACGCAAGAAGGCTCTGTCACAAGTCTTCGCCAACAAGTCAACGCTGCCAAGCAGCTGCGTGACGGGATTGCCAAGGTTGCAACTAAGACCGATGAGGCGGCTGGCACTGTTGCGGGTAAACTGAATCCCGCTTGGGTGGCAGCTGACGGTCAAGTCAAGGCTCTGTCTGCATCATTGGCTCGCGCTAATGGTGACATCTTGGGAGTAGCCAAGGCACAGTTTCCAATCATCGGCAAAGTGTTAAGCTTGGGTAATGCCTTTACTCAGATAACGTTTATTGCCAAAGGAGTCATCGAAGTCTTCCAGGCAATCAACGCCGCTATCCAGCCGCTAATCAATCGAGCTAAGCAGATTGAGGGCTTAAACTTGTCGCTTAGCGCTTTTATCTCAAACCAAGGCGATGTTAACGCTGTTCTGGCCTCTGCGAAAGGCATCTCTCTTGAATACGGAACATCGCTGACTCAGATTGAGCGAGGATACAAGCGTATTGCGCCTGCCATTCTTGCGGCGGGCGGGTCGCTGGGTGACGTCGAGGCCGTGGTCGAGGGCTTGGCGGCTAAGACGGTACAGCTCGGCTTGAATACCGAACAGTCTGGTCGATACATTGAAGCCTTCGCTCAGGTTATGGGTAAAGGTAAGTTGCAGGCAGAAGAACTTAACCAGCAGTTCTCTGAACTTGACGGTGCTTTACGCTCCCAGGTTGCGCTTTACCTGGAGACTCAGTACGGAATCACCGACCTTAACAGTGCAATGCGGAATGGCGAGGTCACCGCCGGAAAGTTCCGTGAGGCTTTCATCTTTGCTGCCAAGAGTGCCAAGGAGCAGTTGAGCGGAGCGCTTGGTGAGATCCAGACCCGCCTTGACAAAATGAACGTTGCGCAAATCGAAAACGTTCGCGCCACCCTTAACACGATTAGCCTCGAGGGTTTGAATGCAACCTTTGACGGTTTCGGGCAGGCAATGCAGCGAGTCGCCACGACGACTACTCAGTTCTTTGCTGCTATTTCTACGAACCTACCCGGGATGTCCGAGGGTTTTGGCGCACTGTTTACGCTTGTCGGTCAATTTATCTCTGTTGTTTGGCAGGGGTTTCTGAATGGATTGTTTATTGCCATCAAGGCAGTTGATAAGTTGATCCTAGGCTTCGTTAGGCTCTTTGAAGCAATTCGCAACATTCCAGGTGTTGCCCAAGCTATTAACGTTATCTCCGCGGTCGGAGAAAGGCTTGGTGCCGACTTCCAGAAAGGGAGTGATGCAATTCTTGGCTTGGGTCAAAACGTTAGCATTGCCAAGGGCGGCTTTGACAACCTCCAGGTTAGTGCCGATCTCCTTAAGCAGCAGCTTGACGCTGGCGTAATTAGCTCAGGGCAGTACGAGCGTGGCTTGAATCAACTTTACGCAAACGCCACCAACAACTCTAAGACACTGCTCGGTGCGTTTGAGGCAGAGGAAGCAAAGCTCAAAGAACTGAAAGAGCAGATTGACGCAAAGTTTGAAGCAGAGAACGAAAAGATCAAGGAAAACATTGATCTCAAAAAAGAGGCCCTTCAGGATGAGAAAGATGCGCTCAAAGAGGTTACGGACAACCTTAAGGAGAATTACGAGGAGCGCCGCTCAGCAATTCAAGAAGAAATCGATGCAATTAAAGAAAAGTACGACCTTGAGCTTGAAAACGCATCACAGTTAACTTCTGCACAAAAGGAAGAAAAGCGTCTTCGTCGAGAAAAGCTAGAGGCTATCACCCGAAGCGCTGAAGCTTCCTACGAAGAAAAAGTACAGGCACAGGCTACGCTTGACCGCCTGGATCAGCAGATTGATCGTGCTAACATTAAGGCTCGTCGAGCTGAAGAGCTTAAGCAGAAAGAGAAAGAGCAGGCGGATCTTCGCAAGCAGTACGACGCAGACAAGAAGAAGGCAGAGGAGGAGTCTAAGCAGCGTCAAGACGCCATCACCAAAGCTTTGGAAAGGCTGGCAGATGAACTCAAAAGCAACGAACAGAAGCAAAAAGATTACAATACACAAATTGAGGAGTCAACTCGTTTGGTCGACGACCAAATTGATAGCCTTGGTGATATTCCTGGCTTACTGGATACTCAAATTGGAAAAGTCTACGATGCAAGAGACGCCTACTGGGAGGCCGCCGAGGCGGCTCAGGCCCTTGCGGATCAGATCATAAGAGCAGAACAAGCCCAAGGCAGTGGACCTCGACAGCGGAGAGCCAGCGGCGGCCCCGTTGCTGGTGGCCAGGTCTACACCGTTAATGAGTACGGCAAGGAAGGCTTCCTGTCGGCAAGCGGTAAGCTCAGCCAGATCAACGCTCCCTCCTGGGGTGACTGGAGGGCTCCTGGCGCCGGTACTGTTATTCCTGCGGACATCTTCGCAACCATGAAGGCCACCGGGGCTGCCGATACCGCCTCGCGTGCCGCTGGGGTCGTGTCTCGCGCTTCTGGCACCGGGGGAGACTTGCTTCGCGCCTTGCGCAACTACAGCTCCGGTGACAGCATCCAGAACAACGTGACCATCCAGGCCGCAAACACCACCCAGGCCGCAAGTGACATGTTGGTACAATTAACCAAGATCAAGCGTCGCCGCATCCGCTAATGTTCAACTTCGGAACCGCTGAAGACAACGCCAACCTGTTCCTCGACGGGGCTCTTTCCATGAAGGGGCCCCTTTTGCCCGACGTGCACGCCGACGAGATGTCGGTGCAGGATTTGCGGAATGCGCTGGCTTACGCGAGGATGGCCTATGAGGCCGCTCTGGACGCCGGTGCGGAGGATGGCACCCTAGACGTGCTTCTGGCCCGTCACGACGCCGTATTCGAGGCTCTCGCGGCCGTTGACGATATGTTCAGGGGCCGGGTACTGGGAACAGTGCCAGGAAGGATCATATGGCTGAGTGGCTACGACGAGGACAACATTGCAAAATATAAACTGCTGGCGAGTGGCGTGTCGCTAGAAGAGCTGTCGGCAAACTAATCCAGCCAGGCCCGCATTCTGATGTCGACGATAACAGTTTCATACACGCCAAACGCGGGGTCTCCGAACTACAGCTTTACGTTCTCTGAGTTCTCTGGAGCTGAGCTACCCAGGGCATACCAGGCTGGTGCGACTTTTAGTCAGTCAGCTAACGGTGCTTCAATTATTGCTGGAGCACCTTACCGTCAGAAGTATATCTGGGCGGTTTCGAGCCCGATGACCACGGCGGATGCTGCAAGCTTTGACGTCATGTTTCAGGCGTGGGACGCCGACCGCTCCAATGGCTTGGCAGCTGCGGTGACGGTTGAGGACTCGACCTTTGGTGGTACGGTCAATGGTTCTGCAATTTTTAGCACTAATCCAACTTATACTCGCATGAGCCCAACCCACATGATGGTCGCTTTCGGCCTGTCGGAGGTTTGATAGATGGCATACCTCGTTAATCAATCACGGCTCCATTCACTGACTATTGACGGCGTTAACTACACTGACTCTCTCATCAGCTGGACCTGCTCTGACTCTTCCGCGCAAAAGCAAGGCTTAATTGCTACGACTGGCACTCTTATCCTGGGTCAAAAGCCCGGCGGCTATAACGTCGAAGATTACGACAGGAATAATTTCAAGCGCGGCGTGCTTGTTGTCATTCGGATGAGTTATCCTAGCGGCACGGTAGCTACTCACCCGCGTGGCTGGCTGTATATCATCGGCACCAGCTACAACCCGCAGAGTAACCAGCTTGAGATTGAGCTTGGTTGCCGTTTGGCCCTAGCCGCGCTAACTGAAGAGATTGATGAGCTCATAGGTCTGGCCCCGATCCCGCTGGACGTTGCTCAGCGAACGTACTCCAACGTTTCTGCATCTTTCGCCTCAGCTGGAAAGTACCTGTTCCAGGACAATCAGGGCGACTTCGTGGTGGGCACCTTTTTCGGCGGCGACAGTACTGCTGGAGTAGACGCTGGTGAATGGGTTTCCGTTCTTGGTGTCACGGCTTTGAGTGCAGCTCCATTGGCCGGTACCCGACCTATCCCTGACCAAATTGAGCTTACCTACCAGGTTCCCGCCGACGATGTGGCCAGTGACCAAACTGGTAAGATTGACCTGACCGAGACTGAGTCTTACTACTACCTGACATACCCTGCTGTCGTTTACGAGCGCGTAAACGATGGGACATTAACCAGTATTACTGGAACCCAGACCGCAGTGGCCTCTACCGGTCAAACAAGCTCTTGCGGCAACACGCCAGATCAGCCCGACGACAACGGCACTCCCTCTTGCAACGAGGGCTATGAGACCAAGCAGACGCCTTTGATCTTACCCGCTTGGCGTTACGAAGACCGTCAAACTGAGTACAATGGCCCCGCTGGCCAGGTTTCGCGGGTTTACTCCGAAGTTCGTGGTCCGGCCCTAGAAGCCAACCAGCAGTACTTTGCGGATAAATTCGCTTATTGCCGTTACACCTGGGCTACTGCTTGCCAGCCTAACGGTGGATGTGAAACTGAGGGCATGAATGAAATTGTGCTAAGTTATACCGAGCAGTTGAATTACTACGGTGAGGCTAACGAGCTGGTCAAGACTGTGACGGACACTTACAATACGACTCTGTCTGGCGCTCAGCCTTTTAACTGGCGCTCTGGTGTCGTGAACGGTGTCGCCCAGGACTTTCAGACGCTGAGCTTAACTGAAATGTATCGCGTAAACAGAGTTATTACCGAGTACACTTACGCCAACAACTCCAACACTCAAGAAACTACTACCTATACTAGCATTACCGCTAGGGGCTCTGGGATTTCGGGTGACATTGATGCACTCAATGGTATTAAAACTTTCGAGCGTCGGATCTCGACCACGATTAGTACTAATCCATTGATTCCTGACATGGTGAATACTGCTACTACTGCAACGATTGATAAATTCCTCACCTTGCTACTGTACGAGGACATTTACACGGAGCCGCCCGAAGAGTCTGGTCCCTACATCGCCAAAGAATCTATCCCAGTCCCTTTGCTGTTTGACACACAGGAGGCCATCGATGATATTGTGGAAAAGTACTCAGCCTATATTAAGGCCTGGACCAAGGGCGAGGCCTACAGTATTCAGCTCGGTGAAGCCTTGCGCGAAGAGATTGCCGATGGCTGGAATCCTGGCCATCCATTTCGTTACTACGACTCCACCAAGGGCGTACTAATGGCTATGCGCATGGACGCATGTCAGTGGGGCGTAAGCGAAGAAGGATCTGTTGTTGTAACTAATGGTGTTTGGATTGGTACCTCTAACGGCACCGTAACCGTTCCTAGTAACACTATTGGCGGAGAGATACCCGAGGGCCCGCCTCCCGACCCTATTCTGCCTCCTTCTGTTAGCGAGGAAACTTCTGTTGACTCTGGTAGCTTTCTCTTCAATGTTGACGTTCATTTCATGACGCAGGCATTGATGACCTTCACCAATCCTGCCCCTCCGGTTCCCGCTCAGGAGACGGTTGAGATAAAGGAAGCCTTTACCTGCTTTGTTGGCGGGATCATTGTCACTGCTGGTGACGTGCTTGCTCTTGAGCCGAACGGTCAGATCCCCACTGATTACCTTGGGAACGTGATCACTACCAACGCGACTGTGGTCGATGCTGACATCTTTGCCTGATAGGAATCCTACGGACGACTCTGATGACGTGCTATGGCGATTGCTGCTAAAATCTCACCCGCCGAGCTAACGGCACAGGTTACGAACCGTTTTGTGGGCAAATACTACGAAGCGCGGCTGATTAACGCTCCTGGTACGAGCTACATCCCTGGCACGACCAGTGACGCTACGTTTTTGACCAATGAAGTTGTTGCCGGTACTGGCGGATATACTCGCCAAGTCATCTCTTATGCTGGCGGCGATGTAAGTGCCTACAGTGACGATGGTGTAGCATTGGCCACTAAGGCGACTGTTTTCGCGCACGACGGCGGCGGAACCGCGCTCTCCTTTTCTCATGTGGCTCTGGTGGAGGGTAACGGCAATATCACCGCACTGGCGGCCAACAGCGGAGCTCCCTCTGCTGGTGTTAATGGCACTTACACCGACCTGCCCGCGGTTACAGGTGGTTCTGGTGCTGGCTTGACCGTCGACCTGACGATCACCAACTCTGGTGCCGCCACTATCGATTACGCCTTGACGATCAAGCAGGCTGGCTACGGCTACGCTGCGTCTGACTCAATTCAGATCCAGGAAGCTGTCCTGGTTGCGGCCGGTGCGGTCGCCGCCTCCGCTGGAGACATTACGACGACCGTAAGCACCGTCTACAGCAGCTCTGAGCAACTTTTGTCGGTGGCTCAGACTCCGAACACCGTCAACCTTACCGGTGGTAACGAGACGGTCTTTTACTGGAATCTCAAGCAGTTCGGCTACTACTCAGTCTGATGGCACTCCTTGACGACATACTGCGAATTTCCGACGCTCAGCGCCTTGTCGACCTGGAGCGCATTGAGTCAAACCAGCTGATTGAGGGCGACTTCGAGGGCAGTGTGACTGGCCGCTGGGTTAAGCTTGACCCCACTGGTGCGGGTATTGTGGAGTACAAATCCAAGAACTACGTGACCAAGCCCATCGGCTTTACCTCTATACCTGCGGGTGCGGCCGTCGAATTGTCCTTCGCAAAGGGCGTGTACTACAGCAAGTGGTAAAATGGCAATCAATCCTTCCGCTATCGCAAGTCAGAGCATTCAGGATGCTCCCGTCTTTGCGGTAGAAATTTTATCGTCTCAGCCCAGCGCTGGTCAGGTTTTCACGCCATCCAGGCCGCCTGGCCAGTTAGTGGCTTGGTACAATGGTTCCACTAGCCGGTTTGAGTTGTATATTGTCAACGGTGCTGGTAACCGTTTTCTTAAAGTCGTCCAATGAGTATTGAGCCTGCCAGACTTGTTATCGGATCCGCTAAACGGGACGGAGTAGGCGGGCGGAAGGTTCTGCCTCCAGCTTGTGTAACTATATTTCCTGTCAACCCTGCAACGGTCTCTTCATACGCAATTCCGGGTGGTGCAGTTGAGTCCACCACCCCAAGCTGCGTCGGTCAAATTGCAGCACACCAAAATCCCAGCTATCCCAATCAGGTTGAGCTCTTTATTGCCGATACCTTATCGACCTGGAAGAAGGTGAATTTCGCTTCTTTGTTAATTGATGTCAATACGGGCAAGCCTTATGATCCTAACGCAGGGTTTTACAACCCCTTGGCATCCTAGTCCAGCTGACTTGCCGAAATGAGCTGGGGTAACTGGGGCTTTGGTGGTCGCACTACTCGTCAGCAGGCCGCTAGCGGCTTTCTAAATACTGGCAACTTTAATACGGCTTTTGGTGGTACCGCCTGCCGAGGCTCTCGAGACTGCGCATCTGGCTACGCCTGCGTGGGCGGTCGGTGCGTGCAAAAGAGTTCACAGCAGAGCTCGACTGGCGGCACTTGCGGAGAGGGCACTGGTGGTGGCGGTTGCGGCGGAAACAGCGTTCAGATTCGCGACCTTCAGACTGGCGCAATTCTTGCCTCGGGTGATGCGGTAAGCCAGCAAGGTACCGCAAACGGCACCGTCTACAAGTCCTTTGCTTGGACGCCCGTCTACGGGGACGACGGCTGCACCGTTACTGGCTGCTCCTTGACAGAGTGTGGCGGCAGTCTGGACAGCGACTGCCCCCAGGGTTCGCGTCAATGCCGTTATGATGCGTTTGGCACCGTGAATTGCTTTTGTGAGCCGCCCCCGCAGATTGGCTGCAGCACCTTTTGTACGGCCTATGGCGCCTCCACTGGCACGACTGCCGAGGGCTGTAACGGCCTGGTCTGCGACGAGTGCAGTTACTGCGACGAGCAGTTTGTGTCGGCTAGCGGTATTTGCAGACCCCTCCAGTCTGGAAGCCCATGTCATTGCAAAAATGAACCCATTCCCGACTGCCACAGGTGTGATGAGAATGGCACGGTTGTACCTGATTCAAGCAGCTGCCAGGAGTGCGTTACTATCTATAACTATGAATGCGAAAACTGCAGCGATGGAGAGACCATTAGCAAGACGTGCTGCCAGCCGCTCGGAACCGATGGCTTGTCACTGACGAACAAGTGCCAAGACTTGCTGGAGCAAGACTGTCAGAATCTTTGCCCGTCCTCTGGCCCTGGAGGGGCTCCGCAGGGCCCCTGCGAGGGTGACTGCGAACCTAAGACACTCTGCCAGCCAGGCAGCTGCCCTGATCTGCCTCCGAACGAGCCGGGTCATCGCAACACCGCCTCTGGATGTATCGAGGCGGGTGGCGAAGGTTGCCTGTTGTATTACGATTGCGACGTGAGCGGTGTGTCGTCAACGTGTAAAGAGCCCGACTGCAACTGCCATAATGACTGCCCCAACTGTCAGCTTTGCGGTGCTAATGGTAAATGCTCTCCCGATCCGAGCTGCTCCAGCTGAGACGGCATCTGCTGCCCAGGCGCCCCTGATGATCGCTGCCCTGAATAGCAATACTGCGGGGCCGACCCTTATGGCATTCGCCGACAACACATGCGACTGTCTCTCCCCCTGTCCTAGCGCCTCGTTCCCGACTTTTTTTGTCGAGCGTGATCACCGACAGGATCTGCATGAGTCTTTAGACCCTGGGTATCCTAGTCTAGCTTTCGTGTCGCCGTGGCAGTTTTTCCTGACAGGATTATCCTTAAAAACTCCACGGATGCCCAGGCTGCGATTGAGTCGGCCATCGGTTCTGGCGGAACGGATGAAATCCAGCAAGGCGAGTTGGTCATCGGCCGGGAGGCCGGTAAAGCGAAGATCTATACTGTCGACTCCACTGGGAACGTTGTCATTGTTGGCGGCGCTCAGTCTGTTGATGAGTTAACAGACGTTGACACCTCAACGACTGCTCCAACAGATGGTCAGGCGCTTGTATGGGTTAATGCCAACAATCAGTGGGAGCCAGGTAACGTAAGGGGCTCCGCTGGTCGAGGCGATGGCGGAGATCTTGACACGGAAACAGTGGGCTCAGGTTTTGCGTTTGGGATCTATGGCGGTGGGGACCTAGACACTACTACTGCAGACGACCCAGTCGAATTTACTGGTGGCGCAGATGGGGGAGAGATCACCTAGGAATACTAGCCTAGCTGAATTTGATCCGTGGCAGTACCTACTAACCGCGTACCAGTAAGAGTCGCTCGCGGCCTAAAGAGTGCACTGACCGCGAACCTGGGCGATCTACTTGAGGGCGAGCTGCTATACGCCAAGGACGAAGATAAGCTATACATGGTTGAAGGCGGCGCCCTTGTCGCTATGGGGGCAGACCTAACTGCTTCCTCTATCGGTGACCTGAGTGATGTTACGCTGACCTCCGCTACCACTGGCGAGGTTCTCCGCTACAACGGATCCGCCTGGGTGGATGCCCAGCTGGACTACTCCGACCTGTCTGGCACTCCCCCAGTGGACTCCGACGTCACGCAGGGTGGGTCTGGCTCCTCTGCCATCGACAACATCGTAACCATCTCTCAGGCAAACTACGACGCGTTGGGTACTCCTGACGCTAACACCGTTTACTTCATCGTCTAATGGGATACTCCGGAAGTTCTGCATTTGCTGGGGTTAAGGTTGGCTCTAGTGACGTATCCAAGATCTACGTTGGGTCTACTTTGGCGTGGGAACCAGCCCCCGCAGGATCAAGTGACACGGTCCTGCTTCACATGGATGGTGCAAACGGCGGTACGACGTTCACAGATAGCGGTGCTAATGGATACACGGTTAGCGTTGTTGGAGCGAACGTCCAAACCAGCACTACGCAGGTGAAGTTTGGCACTGCATCTGCCTATTTTAGCGCGTCTGCTGGCAACTATCTTTCAATCGCCAACGCCGCCGCCCTAGATATTGGCACTCAGGATTTCACCATGGACTGCTGGATTTACTTTACCGCAGCAATGGTATCTGGGTCGGTGAACATTGCTGGAATGGGAGATACAGCCGCCTCTGACCTGGCGTGGAGGGTGACATGGGACAGCTACTTTGCTTCTTTCTTGTTTAACTACAGCACCAACGGTACGAGCGCTACTACTATGTACTTTACAGGGACCCCAACGGGCGACGCCTGGAATCACGTTGCCGTAGTCAGGGCTTCAAATGTTATGAACCTATACCTGAATGGCACAAAAACAACGACAGTCGACCAGGCAAATTCAGCCGATTTCTTTGCTGGCCCAGACTTGTGGATTGGCAGCAAGGGTACGGCGAATGCTGGTTACCTTGACGAGTTTAGGTATGACGTCGGCACTGCTCACTATACGGCTAATTTCACGCCGCCAACAGCTCCGTACTGATAGGCATACTAGCCCAGCGTTTTCGTTGGGTATGGACATCGTCAAGGAGCTGAGTTGTGATGGGGTCCCCCCAACGGGCCCCGTTTCTGCGTGGCCAAAAAGCCGTCACAGGCAACTCGTGGCGACATCGCAGGCTGCCAACCCCAGACCAGTTCATGCCACTAAAGTCAACGCGGGTCTCGGCAAGATGGCCAGGGGTCTTGTCGGCAATGTTGGCCAAGCTATTGTAAATGGCAAGGTCTCGGAAGAGATTCGTAACGAGCGTTACGACACGTGCAAGAATTGCCCATTCTTTATTGAAGACAGCAAGCGTTGTTCTGAATGCGGCTGTTTCATGGAAGCCAAAACCTGGATTGGCGGCGACCCCAACGCGCTTTGTCCCAAGAAGAAATGGAGCCGCTGAGATGGCAGTCAAGCCAGCGGACATGGACAATTGCAGCATTAAGGAGAGATGCGTAGGTGGTGTTAACGACGGGGTGGCCTATGATCCGCAAAGCCCGTGCTATTCGGGACTCACTTTTGACGACTCCGCATGTGACTGCTTCACAGAGGCTAGCTACATCGGAGCATGGGGGTATAGTAACATGACTAACCTTAGGAGTGCTAGTTCCATTGTAGTAAATATCGAACCCTCTTATGACGGCCTTGGAAGGCTTAGGACATACACTGCTGGCGTTATAGAGCTCCCTTGTGAGGGGGGTAGTTCATTCGAAACCAATCCATGCGGGGAACAACCCTTATACAGTGGAGGGGTGACTATTACGCGACTCACCAACTGCACGGGGGGTGGCGCAACCGTTGGCAATCAGTATGTCTTTGCTTACGTAGATGGCGTTTTAGATAACGTGCTTTTCATGAATACAGCGGTGGGACTGGGTTGCGGCGCCGATGATGATTTCAGGTCGGGTGTAGTTGGGTGGTTCTACGGAGACACTGTGCAGGAGGTTGAAGACCAGCTCGACGCCTGGACTGGAGGTAGCGGCCCTCCTTCGTCTTCGTAGTAAACAGTCAATAGGCATACTACGGGCGTAATTTCAACGGGTGAGACGCCCGAGAAACCATGTCCGAAGAGAACAAAGCTCCCGAGATGGAAGCTCCGGTTGCAGCTAACGAAGTTGAGGCTAAGGCTCCCGCCACTGGCGAAGAGATGATGCCCCGCTCCGAGGCTGAGAACCTTCTCAAGGCCCTTAAGGCCGAACGCGATGCTCGTAAACAGTACGAGCGCGAACTCAAGGAGAGCAAGACTCATCTTGAGAAGTTCGCTGAGATCAACCCCGACGAGTACATGAAGCTGCAGCAGGAGGCCGCCGAGGCTGCCCGCTTGCAGGCTCAGTGGGGCGAAGCTCGCGACGCTATTGAGACCAAGTACTCCACTCAGGCTCAAGAGGCACGTAAAGAAGCTGATGCCGCCAAGGCTGCGTTGGCTGAGTACAAGAAGCGCACTGCCATGGAGAAGGTCTTCTTCGCCGCTGGTGGCCGCTCCGACGCTGCAGACGGCGTGTCGTTCTACGACATGTTCGCTCAGCAGATGCAAACCCGCTTCCGCCAGGAAGCCGATGGCTCGTTGACTGTAGTGGACGCCGCTGGCGATCCCCTGCTGGACAAAGAGTCTGGCAAGCGCATCACCCCTGAGGACTTTGTCTCTTCGTACAAGGTTCACCCGATCTACGGCACCTTTTTCAAGGGCGCCAAGGGTGCGGGCGCAGGTATCGGCTACGGCGGTACCGACACAAATGGTATGCCTGTTGAGGATCTGACTGGACTCTCCCCCGAGGAGCTTTTCCAGCGAGCCTTTAAGTGATACCAAGATAAGTTCACGTCCCGGGGGCTTTTGCCCCCATTTTTCTTAAATAGGTATCCTTCTTATAGAGCACCCGTACAGTAAGGCCGAGACGGCTGAGCTTGGAAGGGTGTCTGCGGATACCACGAGACGTGGACCGATTCACCAAACCTAGTTCATCCATTTTTTTGAGGATCTAACAATGGCACTTACTCTTCTGGAAGCCCAGAAGCATGCTCGCACCCCCCAGGAACTGGCGGTGGTGACCGAGCTTGCTGCTGGCCAGCTCATGTCTGCACTCCCCTTCCGCAACATTGAAGGCAACGGCCTTTTCTGGAAGCGTGAAGAAGCTCTTCCCGATGTGGGATTCCGTAACTACAACGGCGCCCTGGCTGAGAGCTATGCTGAAGTCAGCCAACAGTCCGAGAGCCTGAAGCTCTTCGGTGGCGACATCAAGGTTGACCGCGCTATCGTCGACCTCGAGGGCGCTGAGGCCAAGGCTTATCAAATCCAGTCCCGCGTCCGCGCAATGCGCATGGCTTGGGAAGCCCTGTTCATCAACGGCGACTCCAACCAGTCCCCCTCTGAGTTCGACGGCCTGGCCGCTCGTATCGCTTCTGGCTCCAGCCAGTATTTCCAGAACGGCACCGCTGGTGGTCAGGCCCTGGATCTGGGCACCCTCGATGAAGCCATCGATGCTGTGGACGCCCAAGGCGGCCGTAAGTATCTGGTCATGTCGAAGTCCGCTCGTCGCGCCCTGAGCCGTCAAGCTCGTACCAACACTCAGGTCGACATCGTTCGTACCGAGTTCGGTTACCAGCAGATGGTTTACGCCGGTCTGCCCGTGCTCGAGCTGGATCGCGACCACAAGAACGTTGCCATCCTCGACGCCACCCCTACCTCCCAGGACGCTTATGTCGTTGCCTTCGGTAACGAGCTCCTGACCGGCATCCAGAACGGCGGCGTTAACGTCCGCGAACTGGGTGAGTCCCACGCTCAGCCCCAGCTCATCACCCGTGTTGAGTGGTACTGCGGCCTGGCTCTGATCAACGGCCGTGCAGCTGCTCGGATCGCTGACTTCGACGCCACCATCAATCCTGGCGCCTGATCTAGCCTCCTAGATCTTCTGAGCCTCCTTCGGGGGGCTCTTTTTTTATGCTTGGCAATCTATAAAGTACACATGCCTTGATTACCATGGCTGCTCGCTCTACGGGCATGTTCCCCCGCGAAGGATTTAATCTCGACAACGCCTTCCAGATCTTCCCTGTTGAAGCTGACGCTCCCGTCAACCTGGGGTCTGTTCGCTCTTTCCGTGTTGTTATCGCTGGCCTCCAGGAAGTTGCTGCAACCGTGGACGGCGGTGCAGGTACCTTTGCTTACGAGATCGGCGGCAAAACCCATAGCTTTGCTATCGACGATCTCCTGGCTGCTACTGACGCAAACGGCGTCTTCGTTGCGCACCACCGCGGATACGGTCTTCCCTCTCCGACTCCCTGCTCTTACACGCTGACTCCTGGTGCCGATAACGGCGGTACTGGCCAGTCCTTGACTTTCGAGTTCATCGGAATCGAGCTTGTCGACGGCCCTGCCCGCTGATTGGCATAATAAGGTAGCTAGCCGCGCCACAACTCTGCGGGGCGGGCTACCTCTCACCTAACACTTCTGGAGTTTTTCCAATGGCTGCACGTTCTACTGGCCTTTTCCCTCGCGAAGGTTTTAACCTCGACGATAGCTGCAAAATCACCGCTACCGCCACCGGCACCGACGCTCCCATCACCCTGACCGCTGCCAAGACCATCCGCATCGTCGTGGTCGGCGCTTCCGGCATCGATGACGCTGGCACCAACAAGATCACCGTGACCCTCGGCGGTCAGGCTGTGGACTTCAACCTGGCTGACCTCGATGCTAACGGCGTGGGCATCGCTCATGTCCGCGGCGCTCTGTGTGACGCAGACGACAATGATGCGTTCTACACCCTGGGTGGCACTGCTGCCATCGCTGGTGGCGTCTACCTGGAGCTGGTTGACGGCCCGCGCCGATAGATCCAGCCTGGTAAACTGAATACAGTCAAGGGGCCTCTGAGCCCCTTTTCTGGAACCGCTCATTAGCGACAATGCCTTTTATCCCCGTCCCTCTCGACTGGATCAACGAACACCTTGAGCTTGCCCCAGAACTGGGCAGCGGCTTGCGGTGGAAAAAAGCGCCCGCTAGCAACAAAAAATACATGCTGGGTCGGATGGCGGGCTCCCATGGACAGAAGGGCTACTGGAAGATCCGCATTCAAGGCAAGGACTACAGGTGCCATCGCATTGTATGGGCGCTGGCAAACCAGAAAGACCCTCATCTGACTGTCGATCATGAAAATATGGACAGGGATGACAATGCCCCATCCAACCTCCGATTGGCCGATGCGTACCTTCAAAACCAAAATCAGAGATGGCGTGGTGGCAGCTCTCAATACCCAGGAGTTACTCTATTGTCTTCGGGTCGCTGGATGGCTCAATACCATGTCCCAGGATCTGGTCGGGGAGGCAGGAAGAGGTACCTAGGGACATTCCGCACCGAGGAGGAGGCCTGGAAAGCTATCCAAAAAGACCGCCGCCGCTGATCTCTCTGACAACTGAATAGGAAAGCTAAGGGGTCTTTACGGCCCCTTTTTTTTCATGGCGCACCTTGAGAAGATGCCGACCTACTTCGTCAAGGGCGAGGAGCGTCGTGCAGCATATTACACCGTTCAAGCCCGCGAGCTGCTGGCAAAAGGCTTTGTTGAAGAAGGCGCTGAGCCCAACAAGCCGATCAAGGCTCACGAGCCCAAGCCTGTTCCCGAGACCCTGGTTGAGGTCGGAGTGGATGCGTTCGAGCCCGATGCCATCAAAGCCGAAGGTAGTGAGGACAACCTTGAGGAGATGACCAAGGCTGAGCTGCTGGCATTCGCCATGGAGCGCGGTGTGGATCTGCCTAACAACGACCGCAAAGCCGACATCCTCGCCGAGTGCCGTAAGCTTCTGTGAGGGGAGGCTAATAAACCCTGAACAGAGAATAATTATGTTGGGTATCCTAGCATTGCTGGGGTGCCCCTTTTAATGTTATGGATGTTACATACACTGTAGGTCCTCGGTACATCGACGGGATCAATATCGACGCCGACGCAGATGCGGGCATGGCTATCGTGACCGAGGTTGATATCGCCGACCCCGTAACTGATCTCAAGGGCAGGGGCTACGAGCCTGGCCAGAAGAATCTCGACGGCTCAGACCTATGACCCGCAAGCGCTGCAAAACATGCCTCGCCCCCAGTTGCGCAAGCATTAGCAACTGCCGGAAGGAAGTGCGCTTTTACCTGGCCGCGTATGGTGCCAGCATGTTCCTGGCTGGCATGGCAACATTCATGTTCGCCCTGTGCGCTCGGTCTCCCGAACACTTGCATCAGCTTGGTGTTATGTTTGGCATGGAACCAGCTAAAAACGAGCATGTTGACGGTAAGCTAAAAGTAGATGCCTCATCGTCTCCGTGCCTGAATACCTTCTCGCTGCGATGACTGCGGCACTCCTAGGCTGGGGCGGCTTCACTTGGCGAAAAGCTGAGGATGCAATGATTGCTGCCAGGCGTTCTTTGGATGTAGTTGCTAAGGTAGAATTGAAGCTGGCTGAAGAGTACGTTACAAAGAAGGATTTTGAACTTGCTTTCGACCGCCTCTTCACGACGCTAGGCCGCTTCGAGGAGAAACTTGATTACCACGTCTACGCCCAGGACGCCACCATCCGTCGGCTTAGAGGTAAGTTAAGAAAGCACACTGGCGAGGAGGACTGAAGATGGCTGCTAGGAAACGCAAGACTGCCGACTTTTACAAGTCCAACCCAGAAGCCTACAAAAAGAAACTAGCCTACGACAAAAAACGTAACGCTAAGCCTGCTCGTAAGAAGTATCGCGCAGAGCTTGCCAAGGAGCGCCGTGCTCGCGGAATCATGGGCCAAGGCGGTCCCGACGTTAGCCATGCCAAGGGTGGCAAGTTCAAGTTGGAGAACGCCTCCAAGAATCGCGCTCGCAACGGCCACGGCAACAACGGTCGACTGGCTAGTGGCGGATCTGCTCGCAAGTCTAAGCCTGGCTACAAGCCCCGCAAGAAGAAGTAATGCCACTACCCCTTTCCATCGCACAGCAAACCAATGGCCGAAAGCAAAAAGCGCAAAAAGGGTCCAAGCCTAAGCGTGGGCAGGGGCGAAAAGCTCAGCGTAAAGCGGGGCGGCGGACTAACAGCAAAAGGTCGCAAGCGTTACAATCGCGCCACCGGTAGCAACCTGAAGGCTCCCGTGACTGGGAAGGTCGAACCTGGCAGTAAGGCGGCCAAGCGTCGCAAGTCCTTCTGTGCTCGCAGCAGAGGCTGGACCGGACCTCGCGGCAAGGCAGCACGTCGACGCTGGAAGTGCTAACCCCTATACTGGGGGCATGAAACCATACGAAAAAGACTACACCGACAGGTCCCGTGACATTGCAAACGGGCTTTTCCTGTCTGGCTACATCCTCCTCATGGGGGATATTGGCCTGTTTGGGGCCGGGCTCTACCTTCTGGGTGAGTGCTTCCTGACCCCGCACACGATCCGCACCCGCTCCTGGTCCACCCTGTTTGCGAGCGTCGTCTTCGCTATCGCCTCAATCTACAAGATCGTCAAGACCTTGTTCTTCTAGGCCCACGGCCAGCCCAGTTCTATGTCCCCCTTCCAGGCATCGTCTGTGAGGGGGATTTGTTTTGCGTAGGTACTGAAGACCTCGAACATGGTCTCGGTGCTTAGACCGCACTGCTTGGCTGCGCTTGGTACATTGCTCTTGCCACGAAACAGCAGGTCACAGGCCTGTCTCGTTGTCATCTTCATGCCAGGGCGCCCTCAGTCGTAGTTCTGTTTCTGTTTCTGTGTAGATGGGATCATCCACCCCGGAAGGTTGCCGAAGCTCCTTTATTTGACGATCCACGTCGGCCATCGTTTTTGCCGTCTTCCAATTCACCCAGTGCTCGAACCAGTTGTCGTGGATTTTTACGAGCCATTCGACCGTGTTGAAGAAACCGTGCTCCCAGAGGATGCGAATAATATCGACGACCAGGGCCTGTAGCGATCTGACGTCAGGCATAAAAAAAGGGCCCGGAGGCCCTTATTGTTCCAATCACTCAGGCTTTTGGGGCTTGGGGAAGACCTTGATCAGGGCGGCGACAATCGCTTGAACCAGACCGTTCTGAGGGATGGGCAGGAAGGGAAGCACTTCGGAGGCCACGAAGAGAGCCAGGCCGATGGCAGCAATGGGTTCCATATCGAATAAGGAGTACTCGCCGTAGAATACCAATCGGAAAACTACCTCGAGCGCTTCTAGGTCATGATCTACTCGTCTGCCGATATTGCAAGAGTCCTCGGCAGCGACGTCATGATCCGCCAAGGCGGTCGCATATCCATCGTTGATGGCAAGCCTGGTCTTGGCTATGATGAGTACGTTTACATATACATCGACAAGTATCCCACAGTCGAGGACTTCCAGGCGACCTGGAAGATCTGGGTGGTTGACGGCGGCTCGGATATTGCCGACCTGGTCCTCAATGCCATAACCGTCCTGCTGCCCAAGTTCGACTTCAAGGGCGACCATTACACAACGACCGACTTTGCGAGCGAGAAGACTGTAATCAAAACTCAGGCTGAAATTGAGCTTGAAGAGACCAGAGCCGAACGCGAGAGGCTCCAGAAAGACTTCAGTGGCCTCCAGGAGGGCCTACAAGCCCGTTTGTCTACTGTTCGCGACGGCAGAGACGGCATAGACGGCAGAGACGGCATAGACGGGCGTGACGGCAAGGATGGTCGAGACGGCAAAGACGGTCGCGACATAGATGCCACCGAGACGGATCTCGAGGACCTGCGGAACGTAGAAGAGGGGATCGTCAAGGAAAGGGGGCAGGTGCTTACCTGGGACGGCGCAAGGTGGACTAACCTGTTTGTTCCCCAGGTGCTCTCCTCTGGCGGCGGGGGCGAAACCCAGACTGCGGCGGCAAGCGATGCCGTTAGCGCGACGGTTCAATGGAAGTACCACGTTGAGGAGCCTGGCGTCGAGCCGCATGCTGGAGACTTCCACACCGATTCTCAGGATGGAGAACTGGTCACGAAGATCCACGTCAGCACCCTGACCAACAGGGGTAACGACATCAGCGTGCTGATCAGTGACCTGCTCACCCAGGGCTATGATCGCCTGTACGTAGCGCAATCGGCCGACCTGTCGCAGGCTCACCTGTACCA
>Ga0316201_10000300_pt1 | contig 26383 bp, 23 predicted proteins | sample CS6wburrow_MG_FD_204516 | JGI IMG/M metagenome (GOLD analysis project Ga0316201, IMG submission 204516) | Coastal sediment microbial communities from Delaware Bay, Delaware, United States - CS-6 worm burrow | ecosystem: Environmental > Aquatic > Marine > Coastal > Sediment | place: USA... | reverse complement strand
GAGTCACCACACTGCGGGCTTCATCCAGTGCAAGACGTAGCAGGTTTGCCCAGTCTCCCAACATTTCCCTGGCAGCGGCTTCGTTGCGAACCCTGTTTTGGGCCTGGATATGGGTGCGTGTCCGGTCGTATTTATTGTCGATGGCCTTTACCAGCATGTCGCCAGTCACGGAGTCAATTAATTCCATGTACAGTGTCATGGTACCAACCGATGGTATTGCGCTGCGTGTACCGGCGGTTCCGGGCGTATCGGGGGAAAATACGTCCAAATCTACAATGGCCGGGTGCACGATCAGCACGTCATCAGCGATACCATCAACCAGGACATAGCCGCCGTTGTTCTGCAGTTCCTGTCTGAATACTTCCATGAATAATGCCGCCAACTCGGTTCTGATTCGCTCCATATCTTCCCTGCGAACAGTCTGGTTGGGTATGCTGTTTTGTGTCTGCAGCCAGTTCTTGGTGAACGCGATTTGTGGCTCAGTCAGGTAGATACGATTGTATTGGGATAGATCAACATCCGGCTTGGCATAGACCAGTGCCATCTTGGTATCTTTAACCCGGTGCAGACCATCCACGGTAACCTCGGGTGGGTTTGCATCGTTCGCAAAGGCGGTGATGGAAAGTATTAAGGCCAAAATCACAACTATTTGTCTGATGATCAAGTTGATTGCTCCAGGGTGATTGATAACTTCATTATAGGGTATATGGCAATGCCGTCCGGATTGTAAAAATGACTCAAGTCACGTATTTGCTAATTCTTTCTTTGCAAATACTCCTGAGTCCTAGCCGTGAATTGGTTCCTTGAGTATTCTTGACCTGAGTCATTTGTCATTTACTGAGGCGATGCTACCGTGCGATGCAGAACTAGTGGAACACGCAGGTAGGTTTTAGATGACGGGGTTCGTACAAACTCAGAAAAATGCACCAGGAGCAATGTTGGACCTGTCTTCAACAATGGGAGGTAGACGCCTGTCTGCCTGAATGGCGCAGGAACCTTCACCATGAGTATCACAACGTCATTTCCGTCGGAACTCATCACCAAGTATGGCCTGGCCGGGCCGCGCTATACATCTTACCCGACCGCCCTACAGTTCCATGAGGGTTTTGATGCGGAAGCCTATCGCCGGCATGTCATCAGCAGCAATGACGACCTGATACCAAGACCGTTATCTTTGTATGTACATTTGCCGTTTTGCAAAGAGCTTTGTTATTACTGCGCCTGCAATAAAAAGGTGACACGAAACACCCAGCTCGCAGAGGTTTACCTGCAACACCTTGATAAGGAAATCGAACTGCAAGGTAGCTTGTTTGACCGCGACCGGCAGGTCAACCAGTTACATTTTGGCGGTGGCACACCTACTTATTATGACGATATGCAGTTAAGGCATATCGTGGAGAAGCTATCCGCCAATTTCCAATTGAGCCGGTCCGCCAGCCGTGAATTTTCAATCGAAATCGATCCACGGACTGTCGACTCAGAGAGAATCGCCCAGCTTGCAGACATAGGCTTTAACCGGGTCAGCATGGGTATCCAGGATTTTGACCCTGCCGTACAAAAAGCTGTCAACCGCATACAGGATGAAGGCAAGACCCTGAAACTGATCGATGATGCACGGAAGGCCGGCTTCAACTCTGTGTCAGTGGACCTGATATATGGATTGCCCCTGCAAACTGCAAAGTCGTTTGAAAGAACGATTGATTCGGTATTGACTTCACGTCCAGATCGTTTGTCGGTTTATAACTATGCCCATTTACCCCACCTGTTTCGTGCCCAGCGCATGATCAGTTCAGAGCAGGTGCCGGCACCTGAAGTTCGTCTGCAATTACTTGCCTCAACGATCAGGAAGCTGGTGGATGCAGGTTATGTTTACATAGGTATGGATCATTTTGCATTGCCTGATGACGAGTTGTCGATTGCAATGGAAGAGGGGACACTGCAGCGTAATTTCCAGGGATACTCCACCATGCGTGAGACCGATCTGGTTGGCATGGGTGTCAGTGCGATAGGTAAGGTTGGTAATAGTTTTGTGCAAAACCTGAAGGATATACGCGACTGGCAGGCAGCGCTTGATAATGACCAGTTACCGGTGTGGCGGGGTCTGAGCCTGAGTGGTGAAGATCGGCTGCGGCGGGGAGTTATCTCGGCGATTATGTGCCAGGGTTTTGTCCAGTTCGGAGATTTTGAGCGAAAATACGGGATTGATTTCAATGATCATTTTGCACTGGAACTGAAGTTGCTCAAGCCTTTGGAGGATGATGGTCTTATTGAGCTTTCCGAAAGAACCATTGAGGTTACGCCAACCGGGCTGCTTCTGTTACGTGCGATCGCAATGAAATTTGACGAGTATCTGATCAACGACCTGCAAGGAAAATCTTACTCAAAAGTCATTTAGTCTTTCTGTTAGGCTATAATCCACTGCAAATTTGCGGTCATGGCATTGGATATAGTGATTAATGAGTACGGATAGTCAACACAAGCCATATTTTCCCGAACGTGTTCAGGTTGCGTGCAGCCAGTGTACATTGGGTGATCTATGCCTTCCGCGTAGCCTGGATGCCGCTGGCATCGAGCAATTTGAACATATTGTCAATAAATCACGTCCAATTCAGCCCGGTGAACACATTTTTCGTGCAGGTGATAAATTCCAGTCAATCGCGGCAGTCCGGGCGGGTTGTTTTAAGAGTTATGTAATCGATAAGAATGGTGAAGAACAGGTACTCGGGTTTTATTTGCCTGGCGAAATCATCGGCTTTGATGCCATACATGAGAAGACTCACAAGGCCAATGTAGTTGCACTTGATACCAGTTCGGTTTGCGGGCTCAGTTTTGACTCGGTTACAGAGATGGCAAGGCAACTTCCAGCGTTGCAGGATGAACTTTTCCGCGTTATGAGTTTACATATTTCCGAACTTGAGGCGAGTGCGGCGGATCTTAGCGCCGAAGAAAGAATCGCCAGCTTATTATGTTCTCTAGCAAGGCGTTTCGCGAGCCGGGGTTACTCTCCAAAAGAGTTTAACTTGAGTATGTCGCGTCGTGACATCGCCAGTAACCTGCGTCTTGCCACGGAGACCATTTCACGCGTTCTTGCGCGTTTTCAAAGTGCTGGCATCATCCGCGTTAACCGGAAGAAAGTGGCTATTCTTGATTCGGACAAGCTAAAAGAGCTGGCACGCCGGGAAACGTGTTAGTCAGCAACGGCAGCGGCCGGAGTTTATAATTCTGACCCAGCATACGTCACACACCCATCAAAACACCGCTAGCTTGATTCTGTGAATAAACTTCTTATCCTTTCAGCTGATGCTGCAAAATATGCTGTCTTACTCAAGGCTGCGGATTTACCACAACTGGAAATAAGAAAAGCCGGTGATATTGAATCTGCAAAAAAACTGGTCGCCGGGTGTAATATCGTCCTGGGTGATCCACCGCTGGTAAGTGACGTGTTGGCATCTGCTGATCAGCTTGAGTGGGTGCAGTCGAGCTGGGCTGGTGTTGATCATCTATGTCGGGACGGATCACGTTGGAACTATATTCTGACCAGCGCAAAAGGCATGTTTGGCTCACTGATTTGCGAATATGTGATGACCTATATATTTGCGCTTGAGCGGCGGCTTTTTGCGATGCGGGAGAACCAGCTCGAACAACGGTGGCAGCCATTGTCTTATCGCCCTGCCAGTAAAATTAATCTTGGAATAGTGGGCCTTGGTTCGATTGGCCGGCAGGTGGCATTGACCGCCCGGCATTTCGGCATGCGTGTAACGGGTCTTAACCGTTCCGGCAAGCCATGTGATGCGGTTGAAAAAGTCTATACTGCAGATGACCTAAGCAGTTTTTTTGCAGAACTGGATTACGTGGTACTCACCCTTCCGGCTACCCGGCAAACCCGGCACTTCATCCGTGCCGATGTGCTCGGGTTGATGAAACCATCGGCGGTACTGATCAATATCGGTCGGGGTAACAGCGTCAAAGAGGCTGATCTGTTTGATGCCCTGGATAAAGGCATAATTGGTGGTGCCGTACTCGACGTGTTTGAGGACGAACCGTTGGCCAGGGAAAGCCCGTTATGGAAACTACCCAATGTTTACATCACGCCCCATACTGCGGCTATCAGTTTTCCCGACGACATTGCCGGGATTTTTGTCGAGAATTACCATCGATTCCTCAGGCAGGAACCCCTGTTGCATAGCGTGAATTTTGAATTGGGTTATTGATGGCTTTACACTGGGCTTTTACCAACAGATCAGACTACAACAGGGAGTTTTCCGGACTTTGAAAACATTAAAACACTTGTTTGAGAGAAATATGGCTTGGGCGCAGGCTATCACGGAAAATGATCCGGAGTATTTCCAGACCCTGTCCGCCCAACAGATTCCCGAGTATCTCTGGATTGGTTGTTCAGACAGCAGGGTACCGGCAAACCAGATCATCGACCTGCAACCTGGCAATGTGTTTGTGCATCGAAATATTGCCAATGTCGTTGTTCACACCGATCTGAATTGTCTGTCAGTGATTCACTTTGCCGTTGAAGTTCTCAAGGTCAAGCATATTATCGTTTGCGGTCATTATGGGTGTGGCGGGGTCATTGCAGCGATGGAAGACAAAGACCATGGCCTGGTCGACAACTGGCTTCGTCATATCAGGGATGTTGACCGCTTTAATGCCAAAAAACTGGAGGGTCTGGACAAACATGAACGGCTTGACACCTTGTGTGAGCTGAATGTCAGGGAGCAGGTCACCAACGTTTGCAACACACCTATCGTTCAAAAGGCCTGGAATGAAGGACAAAACCTTCATATCCATGGGTGGATTTACAATATCAAAAACGGGCTTCTGAAAGACCTCGTCACCTATGATTCATAAGCTCCTAGAAATTGAAGCGTCCTTTTATGCCGGCATACACTGCACGGCCGGGCCGTACAAAACCAAGAACCTCCTCGTACACTTCATCGAAAAGGTTGCTGACGCGGGCTGTCAGCTCCAGTGAGTTTGTCAGCTTCCAGGCGCCGGCCAGGTTCACAACGGTATAAGGATCGATGTCTACCCGCTCTGCAACGTAGGTGGCGGGTGAGAAGAAATCATCCTGTTGTGAGCCGCTGTAGTTCAGGTTCAGATTCAGGTTGCCACGATTCCCGGCAAAGTAGTAGTTCGCTGACAGGCTGGCCAGGTTCCTGGGCCGCCTGACCTCGGGTACCGATCGACCCAACGCGTCTTTCTCCCTGGCATTCGTGTATGTATAGGTCGCAACAAGCGTGAGTGATTTGCCCAGACGCGCATTGAAAACAGCTTCGATGCCTTTACGGGTACTGTCGCTGTCCTTGTTTTGAGCGGTGAACAGAAATGTCTCCGGGTCAAATACAAAACCGTCAATTTCGTCCCGCAGGTCCTGGTCAAAATAGGCCAGTTCAATTTGATATCGGTCGTTTGACCAACGGGTATCCAAACCGATTTCCCAGCCCCGTGATGATTCCGGTTTCAGATCGGGGTTACCGATAAAGAAATCCTCGAAATAGCCATAACGTTCTGTAAACGTGGGCGCTTTTGAGCCTGTTCCAGCCGAGCCACGCAAGCGCAGGGTGGGTGACAACTGGTAGGATGCTGCCAGTTGCCAGGTCGTGGCATTGTCAAAATCGCTGTAATCGTCCAGCCTGATACTTGCTGTCCAGGTGAACCCGGTGATTGGCTTGCCGATATACTCCGCCGCATAACCATTGACATCGTAAGACTGATCCTGGTTGGGGTCGCCGTACATGGTGGCCTCGCCACGTTGCGAAAAATCAATGTCCTGATGCTCTAATGCAAAACCTAGACTATGGCGTTTTGCCTCGTCGAGGACCACACCGGCCCGCAGGCGATAATCAAGGGTGGTTGCCGCAGTTGAACTTGTCCACAGTCCATCGCTGAAATTGTCATTGTCAGAGTCCATCCGGTTCACGGAAAAACTACCCGACCACCGGTTTTGCAGTGGTTTGTATCGTAACTCGCCGGTCAGGAAGTTCTGGTTGGATTCTGTTTCCCGGTCTGCGTCCTCGGGCAGCCCCGTGACAAAATAATCGAAATCGTCGTATTCACTCGTTGCATCTATCCATTGGCCGGAAAAACGTAAACTGAAAGCATCACCGGCATCGAACTCAAGTGCAATATTGCCGGTGGTGTTCTGCGCACCGTCATTCTCGTTACCGGTACGCGACACATTTGTACCATCGGTATCCAGGTGGGACAGGCCACCAGTGATCTGAAACACTTTGCCCGAATACCCACCGTCGACACTTGCATTGAACGAATCGAATGAACCTGCCTCGACGTTGGCCGACAGGTACTGGTTTTCCACATCTTTTTTACGAATGATGTTGATTACGCCAGCTACGGCGTCGCTGCCCCATGTGGCACTTTGCGGTCCGCGAATAATCTCAATGCGCTCAATATTGGATGTCAGGGCAAACTGGTACTGGAATTCACCACTGGCGGCGGGATCGTTCGCGCGCACACCGTCCATCAGCACCAGTAACTGGTTGGCTTCCGCCCCGCGCACACGTACCTGGGTTTGTGAACCGGCACCGCCGGCCTGGCTGACTGAAAATCCTGGCACGTCACGCAGAAGTTCGGACAGGTATTTAACCTGTTTTTGCTCAATTTCCTCAGCAGTAATGACTGTCACGGAACTTCCAATATCCCCGATGGAGATAGGTTCGAGTCTTGCTGTAACCAGTACGTGTTCAAGTTCCGGGTCTTCCGCAGTTTGTTCAGTTTGCCAAGACTCTGCGGCAAAAAGCGGATGGGTGAGTATTGTGAATAATATCGAGACGGCCAAAAATAGAATGGTTTTAGTTTTTCTCTTCTTCATGTTTTATTTTCCCGCGCGTTCTCACCCGAACGCACAAAGCTGTAGCGTTTACGGTGGTTTGAAGCTGGGAGGCTGTTTCTGGTTCCGGATGGACCGGGAGAAGCAGTGCTCACACGCTTCCGCCCGCCGCGAATGCACAAGTAAGTAAAACTGCTGGCCGGTCTCCGGGCTTGCGAAGTGCGATATTAAAATCGCCGATGACGGGTCGCCTTCCCATGTCGAAACACAGTGGCTGCAATGACCCGTACCTTCGCCTACCGTTGCGGGGGCAGCGACGGAATTGCCAGATTCTGGCTTACCGTCTTCCCGTTTAATCCCCTGACTGAGCAGTCAAAAGGACACCTGCAGACTCGTGGTGGAGGTTGGTTGAATTATGTTTGTTTGTCAAGCCGCAGGATGCCTAACTGTGAATTCCAGCAACGTTGTTCGCATTTTGATGGCTTCGATTCAGACGGTGCGCTCAACAGCCCGGGTGGTAATCACCGCCCATACCAATCCGGCCCTGCGGGCTGCCCTCAGCCAGGATCCCGCCTGATCGGAACCGCGCTGAAGGTGCATCCCTGCACCTGCAGCTCTCGCTTTTCTTCCTGAAAAGCGCCCCGGTAGGTATCCCGTCCTAGGCGGATAAATGGGCAGTGATTACCACCCGGACTATTAAGCTTCTCAGCTGAAAGTCGAGCACCCTGGTTGAGACACGGCAGACGCTCGTGGCCTGTGCGAACTTTGAAGCGCCGAGTAGCCGGACGGGTTAGGGGCGATCGGGCGGGATGCCCGATCGAGGCCGCCCAGAACAGGATGTTCTGTAAGGCCGGTCGCGTTAAGACCCGGCTGGCTGCGAGGGAAGTCCCTGATCTTGATCAGGGATCGCTGGCCAGAGAGCACAGGCCACGAGCGTCTGCCGTGTCCTCGCACCATCACGACTTCATCAGAACCATCTGTTTCGGGAGGATCACCAGGCATTGGTGTGTATAAAGTTGCTGGAATTCACACCAATCCGAACATTGCACCTACTTGAACTGGTAACCGCCGAACTTTTCCCGCAAAAGCATTTTCTGGATTTTACCGGTTGCGGTATGTGGTATTTCTTCGACAAACTCCACGGCTTCCGGTAACCACCAGTCTGCGATTTTGCCCTTGAGAAAAGCCAGTACGTCTTGCTTGCTGACTTGGGCACCTGGTTTTCGAACAATAATCAGTAATGGACGCTCGGTCCACTTGGGATGAGCGACACCGATCACGGCCGCCTCGGCAACACCTTCACAACCCAGCGCAGTATTTTCTATTTCAATGGATGAAATCCACTCGCCGCCGGACTTGATGACATCCTTGTCACGATCGGTGATTTGCATGTAACCCAACTCGTCGATGTTGGCGATATCACCGGTGTTGAACCAGCCATCTTCATCCAGAATATTGTCATCCAGCTTGTAATAGCCACTGGAAATAGCGGGGCCCCGCACCAGCAGGTGACCGGAAGTTACACCATCTCTCGGCAGGTCATTGTGTTGGTCATCAACGATTTTCATTTCTACCAGGTAAGGTGTACGCCCCTGTTTGAGCTTAAGGTTGACACGTTCTTCGCCCTGCAGATGCTGAGTAGCATGTTTCAGTTTGCCGGTGGTACCAATTGGTGACATTTCGGTCATACCCCAGCCGTGGATAACTTCGCAATCGTATTTGTTTTCGAATGTCTCAATCATCATCCGCGGGCAGGCCGCACCGCCAATTAGAACCCGCTTCAGATAAGGCAAGGTCAGATCATTGTCTGCAAGGTATTGCATGAGTCCAAGCCATACGGTCGGCACGGCAGCGGATGCCGTTACCTTTTCACTGTCCAGCAACTCGTAAATGCTTTTTCCATCCATGCCTGCACCGGGCATGACCATGCCGGCACCCGCAGCGGGAATGGAAAAGGTAATCGCCCAGGCGTTGGCATGGAACATTGGAACGATGGGCAAGACACTGTCGTTCGAATCCACTCCAAGTACATCGGGCTGGTTGCACATCATGCTGTGAAGGACGTTAGAGCGATGCGAATAGAGTACCCCTTTGGGGTTGCCGGTGGTGCCCGAGGTGTAACACAGCCCCGCAGCGGTATTTTCATCAAACGAGGCCCAGGCGAAATCTGCATCTGACGCTGCCAGCCAGGTTTCATAGGCATGCGCATTGGGCAGGCTGGTCGCCGGCATATGTGCTTCATCGGTCAGGATGATGTACTTCTTGATACTTGGAATTTTGCCCGCGATGGCCTCGATGAGAGGTACAAAAGTCAGATCGACAAACAGCATTTTGTCTTCAGCATGGTTCATTATATAAACCAGTTGTTCGACAAATAATCTCGGGTTTACCGTATGGCTGATCGCGCCCAGGCCCATGATGCCATACCAGACTTCGACATGACGGTCGGTGTTCCAGGCCATGGTGGCAACGCGGTCGCCCAGTACGACGCCCTCTTTTTGCAGGGCCTTGGCTACACGCAGCGCGCGTAACCTCAGGTCACGATAGTTACGACGCCGGATGGGGCCTTCTATTGAGCGGGTCACCATCTCCCGCTCCCCGTGGTTTAACGCCGCGTGGTCGAGGATTGTCTGAACAAGTAACGGATAATTCTGCATCAACCCCAGCATGGTGGTCTCCTTTTGAGATCTGATTTGTTTGTTGTCGTCACCGGATAATATACCAATAAGTTGTCGGATAATTTCCAAATGAAGGTTTTGCGCTGTGCTCGCCGGTGATAGGGCACGGAGTTACCATGTTGGTATCAATGGAGTAGTATGATTCAAACACATCAATCTGAGAGGTATTGATATGCCCTTCTGGCAACGTTCACTGATTCTCCTGGTAGCCGTGATGGCCGTCAGTTTTTTAGTTGGAATTCTCTGGCATTCCCTGTTCAATTTTAACCTGCCGAGTTACGTATCCGGTGTTATTGGTGGGCTCTCAGCGGTATTTATCTGGGATCTTTTGAAACCTAAAAAGGAATAGGTCACTTTCATTTTGACTGGAAAAATACCCAATTTTAAGTTCAATGGCATTGTGAGCAGGATAAGGATATGACTGGCAAACGTCTTTTTATTCACTCTGTTTTTCTTTTCCTGTTACCCCTTATCGTTGCCTGGTACGGTATTTCAGTGGCCGGTGCAATTGCATTGATCGTTGTCGCACTTGCCTGGCGCTGGATAATTACCTTAAGCGGGATTCTCGCACCGGAAAAAACTCCGGATATTGAGCTTGAAACCATTGCTGCCAGCCACTTTGTTGAAAAAGTACGCTGGTGTATGGACCGGCTCGGCATTGAATACACGGAGCGTCAATGGGTCGGTGTCCTGGGTGTTTTTTCGATGGGGCGTTCGGTTCCAGAGCTAAAAATCCGAACCGGCCTGGTACGCTCAAATATCGGTAATTCTCCTGAAATACTGCGCTATTTATGGGGCGCCTACGCGGCTGATTTGGGTGACAAGGCGAAGTTCCTGGAGCCGACACAGGCGCGGCTTGAACTGGAGCGTAAACTCGACCGTTATGGCGTGGATCTTCAGGTTTGGGTCTACTACCATATTCTCAATGACCGTCAATTGACTTTGCACGCCTGGGGCTGTAACAGCCCATCGATACCCGCCTGGCAACGTTACCTCGTTATCGCTTTATACCCGGTTTTGTGTTTTCTGTTACGTAAGGCTTTTCGGATAACCGATGCCCATTACACGAAATCTTTGCAGCACATCGAAAGTATTCTGGCAGAAATAGAAGTTTACCTGGCCGATGGAAGGGGTTCTATTCTTGGTGACGAAACAATCAATTATGTTGATATGACCTTCGCTTCGTTCTCGGCATTGTGGTTACTACCTCCGCAGTTCGGTCGTGAAAAAGCTGACGGTGTGCGTATCGACCTGCAACGTACACCTGGTGCAATGCAGCTAGACAGAAAGCGCTGGATTGAAACATACCCGCTTGCAAGCGGGTTTGTCACCCGGCTTTACGAGTCAGAACGCATTAAAGACAGCACATGAACGTGCCGTTAGTTTGTCGCGGCTGCTAAGGTCGTGATTGCGCCGCGGCAAGACACTGTCTTGCGCGTTCTTCGATAGCATCCCAACGCCCGGCAGCAATATCTGCAGCCACAAACAAAGGCGCCACAAAACCCGTTGCATACGCACCGGCGGCTATCCACTCACCGGCATTGTGCTGATCCGCGCCATTGGTCGGGACGATTTTCAGATAGGGCATCGGGCCAAGCACTGCACGCACCCAGTCGGGCCCGCCATGTGGACAGGGGAACAATTTGCAGAGCTGGGCACCGGCACGGTGGGCGCGTAACATTTCGGTGGGTGTATGGGTGCCCGGCATACTGGCCACACCCAGCTCGTTTGCAGCACCTATAACAATTTCGTCGACAACCGGTGAAACGAGAAAACGGGCACCGGCATCAACCGATTGCCGTGCCTGTTCTGCATCCATTACCGTGCCGGTACCAACCACCAGGCCCTCACGACGGGAGAAATCCTGAACCAGCTCAAACACACCGGGTATGGTCAGGGTGAACTCGATGATTTTGAAGCCGCCGCGTATCGCTGCTTCCATGGCTTTTGCAGCCTTTTCCTGGTCATTGGTGCGTAAAATTGCGCTGGCTTTTTCACGGCCAAGTCGTTCGACGAAAGCATCTGGCGTCACGGGGTTTGCTCCTGGATGACAGCTTGTTTTACAAGTATTAACGGCCGATTTTACGCCTTTAGCGGTCACAAAATAAGTCGTATTCCTTCAATGGCAATATTAAAACCTTTGGACTGTACCGATTTGCTTTCTTTGCTTTGTGTATTGAGCAAGGGGTTGGTGTGGTTCATATGAATAAACCACACCTTGTTGCGTTCTTCGACTGAAAGACCCTCCAAAAGGGCCATGCTCTCAACAACATATGGGTGCTGCACTCTTGACATATCGCGTCCCGGCAACTCGCCATCAGCGAAAAATGTCGCATCGATCAGCGCGTAATCGACGGTTTTGATCAGTTCAGCCAGGTTGGTCTGCCAGTCCGACCACTTGTTGATATCGGGGATAAATATTGCCGATTTATTTGGTCCTTCAATGCGGTAGCCTACTGTTTCTGAATACTCGTCCCGGTGGGGAACCAGGAACGGTGTCACGCTGAGGGCCCCGAACGACAGGGTTTTATCATGCTTCAGTGGTCTCAAAACAATATTTTTATAGGATACCAATTGGCTCCAGGGCCCGTTTTCCTTTAGGTAATCACTCATTCGCGGCATCGCAAAAACAGGGATATTCGACGCACCCATGGCCTCGTGCCCAAGGTACATCAAACCGGTGTAATGACCAATATGCGCGTGCGTAAGGAATATTCCGGCCAATTCATATCGCTCAGATGGCGCTTCCATTTCAAGCTCGTAAAGCTGTGCGGGAAAACCGGGCGTGGCATCAAACATATATTTTTTATGACCGTCGGGGTCAATTAACCCCAGCGATACAGGGCTGCGCCTGAGACTGGTATTTTGCCAGCCGGGCATACAATGCGCTTCGTAACATCCGGTTTGAGGGTAGCCGGCATCCTGGGCAACACCGAGAATGTAAAGATAAGGATCACTGTTTCCGGCAGTTACTGTGAAACTGGCAATTAGACAAATGATAATTGCGAATACTTGCTCAAAAAATTTAGCTTTCATGGTGATTGTGATTCGAAGTCATGTTCTGTAAGGCCTCTTGTATTGTAATGCATGACCTGCATTCGAAATGATCTTCAATAATTAGTCCTGGCCAAGCAAAAACTGTATGGCTTCGGTCAGGTATGCCGCGTCCGGGTGTTTGTGCGCCATATTCTGGACCACGATAAGCTTGGTGTGCTGTGCCCCGGCCTTGATATAGCGCTGCTGGATCTGCCGGGTTTCCCTTCGATTGAAATCCTTGGTGCCTGTCAGGAATACAAACCTGTTTTGGATCAGGCGTTCAACATTTGGTGTTTTGTCCTTCTTCCAAAAATCCACACCGCATATATACAGTGCGCCCGTAAATACGTCCGGATACTGGGTAGCGATGCGACTGGCCACCCTGCCACCGCCAGAGAAACCGGCAACGTTGATGTGCCCGGTATCAAAGGCATAACGCTGACCCAATGCCTTGACCGCCAGGGTTGCCAGAACCATCCTGCGGTTCGTTGGTATTTTGTTGCCTGATTTATTGGCCGCGATATAAATCAGATTTTGCTGATCCATGACCTCTCGCCAGCGTGAATCAATGCGCCCCGTATTCATCGGACTCACATAAACGAACACACCGGGCGCTTCGGTCGAATCGTTTTTTGGAATATACACTTCCCAACTGATCGATTCATCAGGCGCCAGTATTTTCTTAAAACGTGATGCAATCTCTTCACCAAGCAGTTGACTTGCTGTCGTTTGGATCTGTACATCGTGGTCCGATGCCTGGTTTGAGGCAATTGCTGCCCTTTCCAGCATGAAGCTACAGCATAGACAAACAATTACACGGATAAACCAGAATTGAGAAAGACGCCTTAACTCGCCGGTACCTGTATTCGTCATCATGATTCTTGAGTTGCTTTGGTCAGAATTATCATTGTATGCCAACCGGAAACATGAACATCCGTCGCACTGACCAGAGAAAACGGACGTTTATCGCTTTTGACCCGTAAAACTGTCATTTCAGGACCCAATCTACTCATGTTGACGACCGCAATACTGTATTTACTGGTAATAATGTAGGTTAGATTCCCGCGAAACGTAGTAAAATAACCACAACAATAATAGGACGTCATCGTGATTCGACCAGTTGTGCTTGTTGCTTTGCTATCTTTCGTTTTCAGCTCAGTCCGGGCTGATTCTGAGTATTACGCCACGGTGGATAAATCTACTCCACAGGCCATGCGTGATTCACTTCATCAGATCATTGATGACCATACGCGTTTCCCGTATACATCAAGTACAACGGACACATGGGATGTCCTGGAGATTGCCGATGAGGACCAGGACAACTCCAACAACATCATAACGATTTACCGCAATGCCACTTACATGAAGCTACACGGTGGCAACGACTTCTATAACCGAGAGCATACCTGGCCCAAGTCGTATGGATTTCCTGACAATGGAGTCAGTCTGAATTACCCCTACACCGACATGCACCACCTGTTCCTTTCCGATATCGATTACAACTTTAACCGTTCGAATAAGCCCTATGATCAGTGTGGCTCAGTTTGCCTGGGTTATCCGACCCGGCCCAATAATGACAGGGGTGGCGTTGACGGTGCTTACCCGGGCGATTCTAACTGGACAGAAGGCGCTTACACCGATGGAAGGTGGGAAACATGGAAAGGCCGGCGTGGTGATGTGGCCCGTGCCATGATGTATATGGATGTGCGTTATGCGGGTGGTACACATGGAATTACCGGTTCTTCCGAACCCAACCTCATACTGACCGACGACCGCAATTTGATGAACCAATCAGTCACCGGTGTAAATGAAGCCGTGGGTTACATGGGTTTATTGTCTGTTCTGCTGCAATGGCACAAAGAAGACCCCGTTGACCTGATCGAAACCCGCCACCATGAGACAGTGGCATCCTTCCAGGGAAACCGGAATCCGTTCATAGACCACCCGGAATGGGCGGAATGTGTATTTGAGAGTAACTGCCCCAAATTCCACATCAATGCCGGCTTGAATGATGCCTGGTATAACCCTGGAACAGATGGGCAGGGTTTCTTCATTACCGTATTCCCGGACCTGGGTGTAATATCGCTCGCATGGTTCACCTATGACACGGCACTTCCGCCTGACGGTGCGCAAGCCAATCTCGGTGACCCGGGTCACCGATGGATTACCGCACTTGGACCCATAAACGGTAACCAGGCGGTAATGAACATTGATATCACTTCCGGTGGTGTTTTTGACACTCAAAGTGAAGTTGATCACACCGAACCGACAGGTGCGGACGGAACAATCACATTGACCTTTGAGGACTGCAATTCAGGCCTTGTGGCCTATGACATTAAATCGATTAACCGGCAGGGTAGTGTGGCAATTCAACGCGTCGCAAACGATAATATTGCATTATGTGAAGCACTTAATGCGGAGTCACAGGCGACTGAGTAGCAACAAATCCGGGAAAAATATTCCAGGGTAAATATCCCCCGGCTTCACGCGATGTAACCGGACAAACACAATGAAAACTGCTAACTCAGTACTTCTGTTTATTTTATTGATGGCATCTGCTTGTGTTTTATGGGCCGACAGCCTGGAGACACATCTTTTACAATCTCTTGGTGAAGTGAAATACCACGAGTTGAAACCATCAGCCCTGGGGCGTTCCTTGCATATCTTTGTGGATCTGCCCGAGAACTACCTGGAGTCCGGTCAAAGCTACCCGACTGTTTACCTGTTGGATGGCGGCAATACCTTTCCGCTCATGGCAGCCTATCATCACTATCTGCGCTTTGGAGACGAAACCCCTGCGGCGATACTGGTAGGTATTTCCTACGGAGCTGATACCTTTAAAGAGGGCAACTGGCGCTCAACTGATTACACGGCACCTTCGGAGGAGCGGGAGTTCTGGGGTGGTGCTGCCGTATTTCAGAAGGTGATACAGGATGAGATATTGCCGCTGATCGAGAATGGTTACAGGTCTGACGCTGAGCAAAGAGTTATATACGGACATTCGCTGGGTGGCCAGTTTGTACTCTTCAATGCGCTGACGAAACCTGAACTGTTTTTCGGGCACATTGCCAGTAACCCGGCCTTGCACCGTAACCTGCCGTTTTTCCTCACCTGGCATGGCGATAAGGAAATAACGAGCCCGGTCAGCAGGGTTTTTGTTTCAAGTGGCGAATTCGACGACCCGGTTTTTCGTGAACCCGCATTGGAGTGGATTGGGCACTGGCAGACAGTATCACCCAGGCCATGGGCACTTGAGACACGCACGCTGGTGGGTCAAACACATTTATCAGCGCCTCCGGAGGCCTTTCGACAAGGTCTGGCGTGGTTGTTTTCCAAACCAGGGCAGGCGACAACACGCTAAGGTTGACGGCTATCCTTATCTACTTGATCAGTTGCGACCGTTTCATCTGGTGCCTGGCCCATATCTTCAATGGTTACGGTACCCGTTTTGTGGTCGGCCTTTTTCTGGTTGATTGCATTCAGGTGTTGCAGCACTGCCGGGCTATATTTGCTCAAGACTGCAGATTTTGTAGTTAACCTCGACGAGTTTCCGCCACTGACAGCCCCATCCAAAGCCGCGCTGTTGTTTGCCAGCGCTCCGCCCAGGTCACGAGTGCTTCCATATAGATCTGTAACGGTCCAGTCATTGATGTCTGTCTTGATTTTGCTGGCTGCCTTCAGTTGGTCGAGTTCTTCCCCTTCCAGGTAAGTTAATAAATGCTCGGTCAGGTCGGCATTAAAATCAGGGAAAAATACAGCGTTGCGCTCATACAGACTGGACACCCGGAAAACCTTGGCATTCTTGCTATCCGTACCGCGGTTTGAATTGATGAACTCCATGGCATTGTCAATCAAGTCGGCATACACATACTTTCCTGTGTAGGCTGATTTACGGATATTCGGCCCACCTATAACGCCCTGATACAGACCGTAAATTACGAGTGGGTTGTTGTCGTAATTTTGTTTCAGAATAGTAAACTGGATGTCATTCAGGCTAAGCGAAACTCCTGCAACCATCAGGGTTTTCTTTGACAAAACGGAGTCTTTTCCCACCAGCAGGTCTTCGAGCTTACGTTCTGGATATACCTTGACGATTTCATTCAACATGGTGATGTTGTACAGGTTTATCCAGTAGGCCAGTTGCTCATCACGGGAAAACTTTTCGAGTGGCATTGCCCTGGGGATATTTTCCAGTCTTTTTTGAATTTTAATGAGCGTTTGCTGATTCTCAGCATTGTCATCAAATACTTCAAAATAGAAACGGTTGCCTTCATTGACGGTGGCCCGGTTTACGGCGATCTTCATGCGGGTACCGGTCTCCGACTGAGATCTGGCGGCCTTTTTACGGTCTGATCTTCCGGTGTTCAACACCACTGTATCTAGCAGGGAATCGAGATCTCTATAATCGATTGTCAACTTGGAATTGTCATCGAAACCCCGGAAGGGTTCCGGCACAGTGGAAACCGTGGTGTTTGCAATCGCATTGATCGAAAAAAAACCACAAATTAAAAACGTGACAAAACTGTACTTTTTCATGACTGCCCCATGAGTCCAATTCATTTGACATCTATCTGACCTGTCAGCAAATGTAGTTTATTTTCCGGGTTTACACATGTGCAAGAAGACACAGGGGGCTCTCTGATTGAGAGTCCTTGGATTTGCCATGGTGAGATCATCGGTTCATTTTCGATCGCGTGCGGAAAAGACATTTGGCTCTGCCGTACTTTATACTTCATCCATATGAAAAATACGGTCCCAGTCGGTATTAAATAGCTGCAATATGACGGTGTCTGTTTTGGAAAATCTGTTTATAAGTTCTCAGGTAAATAGTAACTGGCAGATTAAACACCGTTGAATATGTTTACCGTCATCTCTTCGAGTCCCGGCTTCAGACTGCTTCTTGTTTGCCTGTTGCTTCTATATCCACTCGTCGTACTGTCAGATTCCACACCAATTGAAAACCAGGCTGAGCAAATCGACAGCGAGGAAGTAACAAGCAATGCAGAGACGGAAGATGCAGGTCGCATTGGTTTGCTGGATAGACACAAAGACTATGTTGATACCCAGGTTCAACGTGCATCCCAGTGGGTGGATAGTTTTTTCGTTGATCCTACCTACGAAGCGGAACAGGCAAACAGCCAGTTCAGAATTCGCCCGGAACTCTATTACAGCAAAGAGGATGACTTTAAGTTCCGGCTAAGAGTGCGAGCCCGCATTAATTTACCCAACATGGGCCATAGAGTCAGCCTGGTGGTCGGGGCCGATGATGAGGTTGGGTTTGATGATTCTGTGGATGATTCTACCGATGACGGGATCATTGGTCTTCAGTTTTTCATGAACGAATCAAGCCGCTGGAATACCAGTCTCAGCGTTGGTGTCAAGTTTAACGACTTTGCGGGTTTTATTGGGCCGAGGGCGCGCTATATCGGCGTGCTCGGTCAGGAAGGTTCTTACCGTTTCACTCAAACGCTGCGCTGGCAGACCAACAACTACTGGCAAATCAATACCCGTCTTGATTTGAACCGGGTGATTAATGAAAGCCTGTTTTTTCGCCAGACTTTTGATGGCCGTTGGCGTGGTGAGCGCTCAGATGAAGAAGGTTATCGTACCCAAATCAGTAGTTTTCTGACGCAACGCTTAGGCGCGGTTAGTGGTTTACAGTACGAGTTTTCAACGGTTTTTCACACCGAACCGGACACGCATGTAGATGAATACGTGCTGGCGGTTCGCTATAGGAAACGTACCAAACGTGACTGGCTTTACTACGAAATAATTCCCCAGGTTTCCTTTGAAGATGAGTTCAACTACAGGTTCAATCCGGGTATCCGTCTACGGGTGGAGTTTTTCTATGGCGGAAATAAAACTGAAGAATTCTGGAAGCGGGAAATGGAGGACTCAAAAAACTTCAGGTGGTAGTTCCAACTCCAGGCTGTCTTTTCTTCTTGGACCGCATTGGATATCAAGCTAAAGAATGAATTTTAGCTCTCGCCCTTAAAAGCCAGGCGGGTTTCGTAAGCGTTGCTGTATTGCACGATTTTTCTGGTCGAAAGCCTGTCGCCATTACTGAACTCTGATCCCCTCGCCGTTACCTCGATCATGGCCTGGCCAATCTGTGTTGCCCTTACTGCCGCACTGACAGGTTTGAAGAACCAGTAAAGCAGGGTTTGCCCGAGGTTTGCCTCTTCCTCAGTCGGGCCAATGTAGTCCGGTCTGTAGGCAATAACACGCAAACTTGTCCCTTCAGTCAAATTGAACAGCGATTTTTCAGCACGCACCTTTTCACGTGCCCACATCTGGCTTGAGTCCTCCGAGATATCACTGGAGCTGATGTAATGGAATGAGCTACCGGGCTTGTTTTTGACACTCATCCACTCCGATACGAACAGAACCGGAAAATCAACGTGGATCATACCGTAGGTTTTCTCATCCACGCCAAGCGAACTGATACCGATTGCCCAGTAAACAGCGTCGAGCGGCGGTAGCTTTTCACGAATTACCGAGTAATCGAGGTAGTCCTGGTGCAGTGTCATCAGCACCTTACCTGAACCCACCCCTTGTTCAATTCGCGGCGTCGTACGTCGTGTGAAAACCAGTATTTGTTCGATCCCCGGATCCGCAAGTGCGGCCTTTAATATTCCATCACCTGCAGTTCCACTGGCGCCGAATATTGCCACCGTCTCGTGCCTGGCTGGTGCTGTTTCGAGCACGGGGAGCGTATCCTGGTTCAGTACGTTGATTATGACTCCTACAAAATAGAACGCAGCAAAAAGAATCACAGGCGTGAGGAGAATTGTTCTGAGTTTGGGAAATTTCATTGATCTGATAACCCGATGGCCAGCGTGAATAGTGCCAGAGTGCCAGTCAATTGCGTAATCTCTTTCTAATCTAGTGTCGGCCACAACCATGCAAACGTTGCGGCAACAACCAGGGCATAAATCAACGCATCCAATAAATACTTCGCAGTCATGGACCATTGGAAGCCGAACCAGATGCTGTATGGAATGTTTGCCCAACCGTAGGCGATGAAGCCAACCGCGGAGAAGAAACGAAATACCGTCATGAAATCAGCGCCCGGTAACAGAACCAACGTGGCGCAATAGGCAATCAGCGTGTTACCGACCAGAAAAAACACAAATTGCTGGCTCAAATACTTACCCATGTTTGGCAGGCCGTTCGGAAATATCGCGAGAATTCCGACCGGTCCCTTGATCATTTTTTGTTGCATGTCCTCGTTGGCCATCTCCGACATGTCTGCACAGTGTGGAAAGTGATGAAGACCCGTTGACGGGGCACCCTTGCGCACCGCCGCCATGACCTCATCCTCATTTTCGAGCTTTTGGAAATCAGAATTGTGATATTTGATCAGCATATGGATGAGTCCACTGGTGAATTTTGAAATTACTAGTTTATACTTCCCTTAACACAGCCTATTTCCAACCCTATTCGTAAGGATTCAAATCATGTTCCGATCAGTCATTTTTTTGATAGTCGCTTCCCTGTCAGTTTCGGTGAATGCCCAGGAAGTCGAATTGCCTTTCGAGATAGCACCCGTGGCAACGTTTAACGAACCATGGGCTATGACCTTCCTTCCCGATGGCAGAATGCTGGTGACGGAAAAACGGGGGCGTCTCTACGTGGTTACCCAGGAGGGCGGAAAATCGAGGCCCGTTGAAAATGTGCCTGACGTTGACTACCGTGGACAGGGTGGCCTGGGTGACGTGATTCTGCACCCTGATTTTGCGAATAACGGAATAATATACCTCAGTTATGCCGAGTCCGGTAAAGGCAGGGTACGCGGTGCAGCAGTTGCCCGTGGCCGCTTGGTCATGGGTGACAAAGGCAACCAACTGGAAAACGTCGAGGTTATCTGGCGTCAGAACCCCAAGGTAACCGATGACGGCCATTACGGACACCGCATGGCCTTTGATACCGACGGCTATCTGTTTATTTCATCCGGCGAACGTCAGAAGTTTGAGCCCGCACAACAGATGACCGGTAACCTGGGTAAAATTGTCAGGCTCCATGATGATGGCTCGGTGCCTGTAGACAACCCATTTTTTGATCGCGGCGATGTGACGGCTGAGATTTGGACCCTGGGGCATCGCAACCCCTTAGGATTGGCCTTTGATCAAGACGGCCGCTTGTGGAATACCGAGATGGGCCCGCTTCATGGTGACGAATTGAACCTGGTTGTTAAAAGCCGTAATTACGGTTATCCCATCGTATCTGAGGGCGATCACTATAATGGCGATCCTATCCCCGATCACGATACGCGACCGGAGTTCGAAGCACCCAAGGTAGCCTGGGTTCCAACCATCGCACCTGCCGGGTTTATTTTTTACTCGGGCGCGCAGTTTCCCCAATGGCAGGGCTCGGCACTGATTTCCGGTCTCGCCTCGCGTGCCATCATCCGCGTGGAAATCGATGGTGATGCGGCCCATGAAGCCGAGCGTTTTGACCTCGGTGCGCGTATTCGGGAAGTCGAGCAAGGCCCGGAGGGAGCTTTATGGGTGCTCGAAGATAAGGATGGCGGTCGCCTGCTGAAGTTGACGCCGCCGGAATAAAGAAAGATCACAAGAAAGATCAGACCCCCATGCTTCTCAACCGAAGTAGAGCGGTGATTGTCTGGGCAGGTTAGAGTCTGAGCCGGTAAACACCAGGCGAGGGATATTGATATGTGCCAATGGAAAGAGAAAGTCGATTCTTGAAGAGTGACAATTATTGTCAGTTTTACTGACATAATTTTGTATATTTGCAGTTTTATTTCGCTAAACCCAATTTAGACAAAAATCTTAAATACGCTTTATCACATTGTATATATTGGTATTTAACTTATTATTTATGTAATTTTTATTAAATAATTCATCTTCGGCTCGATTATTGCATACTTATAACATAGCCAATGATTGGTGAAGTTTCACGGGTTTTCGACCGTGAAATTCCGACAAGGAAATGATTGCGGATTCCCCGCAAACACATAGTCTCCCGAAAGTGATTTTTAAGATTTCCCATTAGGGCTATCCGGAATCACTAACTGAGCCTGAAAATCAGGCTGAATTTGAGGAGATAAGAAAATGCTCGCACTCGCTTCAGTTTTTTTGCTTTCGCTGGTCGTGTCTTTAATTGCTATTTTGATATATCGCCTGGTACTTAGTTTGCACAGCTATGTACAAAGCCAAGTTGATAAACCTCGATCAGTTTCGTGGATGAAACTGGTGACGCAGCAGGGATTTGGTTCGTTCCTCTCAGCACCCAAAGAGCAAGCAAAAGTTGCAAGACTAAGCCGTTCAAAAGATGACATCAAAAAGCCTTGGGGTTGGTAGGAATTACAGCGCAGGCATAGCTACTAATCATCAACATCAGAATAGCGATACTTACTGTTGTGCTCTTCATCATTGCGCTCCCCAAAGACGGTTACTGTCTTGCGTCTTATGCAGAGTAAGCCGAACAGTCGTAGGCGATTTGACTCACATCAACTGTGAACTAAAGACCACCCCTTTTTTTTTAAGCCTTCATTAAGGTTTCCACTGTTACATTAGTATTGCGTTACTGAACGCTGTCCATTTGCCAGACTATTTCGAAAAGTTTGCAAACAAGAATCCAAGAACATCTGGCCCGATAGCGATTCAAGCCATGCGAGGAGATCTCGATTGATTAGGTGAGAAGTCGCATGAAATTACGTACAGACACTTATGCTAAAACAGATGTGGCATTTGACGATATCACAGACGAAACAATTTTGAAGCTGCAACTAATGGGCATCAAGTTTATAGACCGGAAAAACCCCGTCTGCCCAAGCAGATCGGTGACCCTCTTCCCAAATTTATCCGGCGGCACTGCCAAGCAATCGCCAGAGACCGCGGATTCACCCCAGCAAACAGTGCTGGTAAACGTCAGTAAGTGCCGGTAAATAACAGCTGATGGGGCATAAATTGGGTACAACGTAGAAGATATATCCGTTCCCAATAATTTGTCCTATTCTCATCCACCAATTCGATCAATTTGACTGAATTTACTTGTCGGTACCTTCCAGAGCATTGAATAATCAGGATACGATTTGATCCAGAATGTCGAGAGCCTTGAGGCCATTGGGAATCCCGGCTCCAATTCTGCTTTCCTCGGCTCCAGTGCGGTTCTCACATGAAGCCACTAGTGCTTCCTGAATCTGATCAATACTGGCATTAGGCTTGGCACTGAGGAGCAGGGCAGCGAGGCCAACTATATGCGGCACTGCCATCGAGCTGCCATTATCAGTCTCATATCTATTGCCTGGAACCGAACTGTAAATGTCTTTCCCCGGCGCACATAAAACCGGGCCGACGCCCGGGCCACCCGCTTTCGCACTGCTGGAGAATGGCGCTACCTGATCACCCTTATCGCTAGCACCGACCGATAGCGCGGTATCGTAATTGCCTGGAGAATAGCTTGAGAGCGGGTCGTTACCAATTGCTACAACAGGCAACAACTGCTTAGCCCTCACGGTTTTCATGACCCCTTGTAGCGAGGGATCGAATCCTTCAATTCCCAACGAAATATTCAAAACGCGTGCATTTGCTTCAAGAGCGAACTCCAGACCGCCCAATAAGCGAGCAAACGTTTCACCGTCGTTGATTACCGTGGCGCAAACAAGGCTGGCATCAGGCGCCATGCCAACTATGGGTCCTCCGGTATTACTGCGGCCGGCAATGATGCCTGCGGTATGAGTGCCATGACTTGAAGTATCGGTATAGGGATCTTCTTCATGAGACTCCTTGCCATCATCGCTAATCATCCTGGTGCTGGTGATTGCATTCTTTAATACCGGATGAGTTGAGTCGGCCCCGGTATCCATATGGGCGATCAGAATACCACTTCCAGTTAAGTTTTTCTCCCACATCTGTGGAGCGTTCATTCTTGTAATACCCCAGGCTATTTTATCTGTGCGTGCGTCATTGTTTGCCTCTGAGTTGACGGGTTGGATCAGGCTTAGCTCATTCGAGGCGTGCTGGATGTTGTCGACAGCATGGTGGTTTTCCAGGGCCTGTAATCCTTCAAGATTGACTGCACCATAAACAACGCCGAGATGAGGAAAATGGATCATGTGTGAGCCTTGTTGTGATTGGTCACCGCTCAATAGACGTCTAATAGTTGGGGTAACAGAGCTTAAATCCTTCGAATCTATGGCCAGAGATTCGCGCAAGTCGGCCCAGCCCAATTGAAAATGGTTCGACAGCTCAGACAATATGTTGGAATCGATCGAAGGAGCTCTTCGCAAGATTTGTCCAGTACCAGGCAATCTTGCACTCTCTCGCAGCTGCAGTACTTTCGGATTAAGAGAGATGATTGCATTGGCGGCGCCTATGTCCTGAATTTGATCTTTGAGTTTTTGAATAGACATCGATAAATTCTCCTTTCAAGTCAGCGTTAAGCGTCATGAATCAATAGTTTCTATCTAGAATAGGATTTCATTTGTTAAGGCGGTAGCCTATCTTTTTGAATGTACAATTGAAATACAAAAATCAACGAGCCTTGACATTTGCAGGCAGTTTGGCAGGCGTCTGGAAGCGGTGCTCTGGAGAGACAGGCTCGAAGAATGAGGCGGGGAGCGATTAAGAGAGAGCAGTTTCAATCTTCTGATTCAGGGCTAAGAGACAAGCCCTAGAACTCGCGCACAAGCAGTCAAGGCGTAGATTTCTCAACTGAGCAAAACTTGTGCTTGGGCTTCCCACGACATAGTTTATCCGTTAGCATGGAAGGGCTCTTCAATGATTAGGGCATGCCGCGAGATCAAAAATTTTGCCATTTTTAATTGTGCAATAGTGTTTGGTGTCTAAAATTTTTTAAGAAAAATTATTTAAAGGAAAGGAGAATACTAATGGCAGATATAACTTTAATTTCTGGTTCTGATCCAGCCCCTCACAACGCTGCAAATGGCAGCAATATTACAATTCTAAATTCTGTAACCGACGCAAATGGCACAGCTGCAGCCACAACTCTGAGTTGCGACCCCGGATTGTTTACCCCAGCTAATAATTTTCCGATGGCATTTACAGCGGGCGAAGAAAAAACTGTACGCGTTGGTACCTCAGGTAAGGATTATTATTATAACGATCCTTCAATGCCTGAGCAGGGAACGCGGTCCGGCAGGATTAATCCATAGCTTAACAGCCAGTCGATCACCTGGCGCTTACCGTGGCAGGCGGATAAAGGGACTGCAGGGTACACAAAAGAAATGCAATTCATTTCGTTGTATCAATGTGTTATGCCCGAAGACAACCGCCTGCTCGCAGTCTGCTGATGACCGATAATTCAGTGCACCGTGCCGCCTGACAAGGTTGAGTGCTGACGCCGGTTTTGACAAGTTTGCACAGCCAGACCTGCGGCAGTTTATGGGCGTTATGCCCTCCTCCACTCATTGAACGCTGTTATCCTGAGATCTCGGAGACTCAGCAGGTACTATCGATTTAGACAACTTATTTTGTTAGTCTAGCAACTTAGCACATTACTAGCAGACGCTTCACCTTACCCAGAGCGTAGACTTTACGTGGCACACCGTCGAGGGGAGGTTCAGACCCATTGATTGGATTTCAAGCATGTTAACAGGCGTTCAGCACTGCCCGGGATTTAACGGTGAACCTGTGATAGAGACATAAGCGTGGAGAAACCATTCTCAGCATACAAGGGCACCGAGCCGTTTGTTTTTATATGTTACGCCCACCGTGACAGCGACATCGTCTACGAAGACATGAAGCTACTGAAACAGCGGGGCGTCAATATCTGGTATGACGAGGGCATTGCCGCTGGATCCTCATGGCGCGCTGAGATAGCGACGGCCATCAGCGGTGCACACAGGTTTTTGTTCTTTATTTCCGATGCCTCCCTGGAATCAGCCCATTGCATGAGAGAAGTGCATTTTGCGCTTGATCAAGAGATCGAGATGGTGCCAATTTACTTGCAGAATTGCAAACTGCCGGATGAACTTGCCCTGGTTTTCGGGGGAGTACAGGCTATTTTCCGGGACACGGACTCCTTGTACCTGGAACACCTTGGTGAGGCCGCCAAGGGCAAATCGAACCCGGTATCGAAGTTGTTCAAACGTAACCGACCCAGGTCCGGAATCTCCTTTTTTGTTCTGGGCGCTATCGTTCTGTCAATCGCGATCTGGTTCGCAATGGCTACGATCAACCTCGACAGCGGCAAGAATGCGAATTTCGCAACCCAACCCCATGCCTTCGCACCCTATATGGAGGGACTGCAACTGCTGGAGCGCTGGGACAAGGATGGCAACCTGGATGCTGCGATTAGCAAATTTCGTGAGTCCCTGTCTGTTGATCCTGAGTTCGCCCTTGCACTGGCGAGGCTGGCAGAGGCACTTCGCATCCAATCAGCACTGTCAGGCGAAGAGCAGATACTCGACGCAGCTTTCGAAGCAGCAAACAAAGCGGCTTCTTTGAACAGCGAGCTAACGCCAGTTCAGGTTGCGTTAGGACGCGTTTACCTGTCGATGGGGAACATCGGTCTCGCACACGCAGCACTGCAGCATGCCCTCGAAATCGATTCGAATGATGCTTCGGTCCACATCGGACTCGGAAGGATCTACCAGAAAATGGGTCGATTGGACGATGCGGAAAATGCCTATCGAAAGGCAATAGCACTCGACTCAAAAAAGCCGAACTATTTCGACCAATACGCAAACTTTCTGGCCGAGTATGAGCGGCATGATGAAGCGATCGCCGAGTGGCAGTCTGCCATTTCACTGGCCCCGGATTATTATCCTGCCTTCGTGAATCTTGGCGCCACACTGGAGGAGGTCGGCCGCATACCCGAAGCTGCCGCGATGTATGAGCTAGCCACGGCAATACGACCAACTTACATGGGTTATGTCAATCTG
>Ga0316201_10000299_pt1 | contig 26399 bp, 29 predicted proteins | sample CS6wburrow_MG_FD_204516 | JGI IMG/M metagenome (GOLD analysis project Ga0316201, IMG submission 204516) | Coastal sediment microbial communities from Delaware Bay, Delaware, United States - CS-6 worm burrow | ecosystem: Environmental > Aquatic > Marine > Coastal > Sediment | place: USA... | reverse complement strand
AAGCCCGACAGACCAGGTCAAGAGACCCGCGCACAAACCTGTCGCCATGCTCACAATGGTCTTGATACCGAGATAACGGCCGAGGTTTTGCAGGAAGATCTTCGGCCGGTCGAGTGAATCCTCGTGACGACCGAAAGCCGCCTCCACCTTGGTTTGAACCGTCGATGCCTCGAGCAGTATGAATATCATCGTAAAGATAATAAGGAAGGTATTGGTCAATACGTCTTTGAGGCTGTTCAATATGGTTGCGGCCAGGCCCATCGCCCAGCCCGGATCGATCATGTCGCTCAGGTTCTCGATGGACTGGTCACCCTTCAGGTTCTCGGCAATAAACCTGACCATGCCATCGACGATCGTGTCGAGTCGCGCCTGGTAGCCGGGAAGCGCCGCAGTAAAATCGGCAATTGACGTTCCCAGGATCATGCCGACCATGGCGAGTATCATCATGATCATCGTCACGATGAGTAGTGCCGCCAGAATGGCCGGTACCCGCTTCTGCTGCAGCCAGAGCATCGGCCGCACCGTAATTAATGCGAGGAACACGGCAATCAGGAACGGCACCAGCACGACCTTTGCCATTTGCATGCCGTAGATCACGACCACGATTGCCGCAAGCATGATAACGGTGCTGCCTTTTTGTTCCGACGCGTCGATCACGCAGACCCCAGACCACATTCCTGTCCCGGATGATCGCACAACAGGCGGCCGATCGCATGCCGCTCGAGCGCGGCTTTTGGTAACCTCTGCCTGTCTACCGAATGTGGGGTAAGGAAAATGGTTGCGGTCGAATCACAGATGTTGGCGCTGGGCACCGAGGCGCCGGACTTTTCGCTGCCGGACCCGGATCGTCAGCATCATTCTCTTGCAGACAACGCCAGCGCCTACCTCGTGATGTTCATCTGCAATCACTGCCCTTTCGTCATGCATGTCCGCGAGGAACTGGCGCGCATCGGGCGAGACTATGCCGCACGTGGCGTGGCCATCTATGCAATCAATAGCAATGACGTCGACAAACACCCGAGCGACAGTCCGGATAATATGAAAACCGAGGCGGAAACCTGGGGCTATACGTTTCCCTACTTGTTCGACGAAAACCAGGAGGTAGCGAAAGCCTATCGTGCAGCCTGCACACCCGACTTTTTTGTGTTCGATGCTGGCAAGCGCCTGGTTTACCGCGGCCAGCTCGACGACAGCCGTCCGTCGAATGCCCTGCCTGTCGATGGGCACGATTTGCGGGCGGCACTTGATGCTGTTCTGGAGTCGAGGCCGCCGCTGGCCAGGCAGGTACCGAGCATCGGCTGCAATATAAAGTGGGCCCCGGGAAACGAGCCCGACTATTTCTAGGCTTTTTTTGGCGTGACGAAGCGCTGGCGCGCCCAGTCGTTACTTCGGCGTGTACAGCTCGGCTTCTTCGCGGGTAAGCTGGTCGATCTTGACGGTCCAGCGGGCCAGCGACGAGCTGATTCTCAGCTGATACAGTCCGCTCGTCTTAAACAACTTCACGCCGTTGCCTTTGCGCTTGGTGTGCAGGACGCGGCCAACGTGTTTTCCACTCTTGGCCTCGAGTAACGTGATATCGAGAGCGACCAGCTCGTCGAAGTCACCATCGAGTCGCCAATCGAGCACCCACGGCGACTCCACCCTGAATATGGCGGTCGTCGTGTTGCCCGTGCCACGAAATTCTGCCACGCGGTCCGCCGCAGCTGCCGGCACGAAGCCGCTCATCAGCAGCGAGACTGGAATAATCAACAGCATGAAAAATCGACGCATTTCAAACCTCGTCACGGGATGCCTGGGTTCAGACTAATCGTTTGCTGCCGGCCATTCTACAGGGACCATCACCTCGTTGCGACGCAGGAACCACAGCGTGAAAGGGCTATTGTAGCGAGCGAGCTCCACCACACCTGTTGTCTCCACGCCATCGTTGGCCAACGCTTCGAGCAGCTGTTGCTTTTGCGCCGCCACGTTAGCATCGCTCCACCGCCCTGAAAATTTGCGCACGGCGACGACGCGAGCTGGCCTCTCGCGCAGCCGAATATTCTCGTTGGTCGGCTCTGGAATGGTTTCCCGCGTGTACTTGCTTTCCATCACAAAAGCGTAAGTCTTCTTATCCTGGCTTTCGCTGTCGCGAGATTCAACCGGTGCCGTCATTTGCATCTTTTCGCTGGCCTGGTTGTCGCCGAAAATGTAGCCTGCAAGCGTACGAAAGCCCTGGCGGTCGGCCGACTCTGCGTCAACGTCGACCTCCGCCACAAGGTAAGGCGCGTATTGGCGGATTTCGTAGTCCGTCGTTTCGCTGAGAACCTCGAATTCCGGTTCTTCTATGGCCATTGCCGAGTGTCCTGCCAGGAATGCCAAGCATACGGTAAGAAGTCTACGTGTCATGGTGTACTTTCCTCAAGGCCTGATGATGGGGCGCCTGCGGTGTCGCTCAGGGGCATCAAATATCCGAACGACGCACAAGTTCGTCGACTGTTAGCGCCGGGGCCTCCGCTCCAATCATGACCGGGGACAGGTTTGCTGCGTCGCTGTAATCCGGGTCACCATGCTGGCTTGTCATTGCGATAGTGACCAAGGCCACGTAGAGAATCATCCATGACCGAATTGTTTTTTTTCCCAGAATAATCATGTCCTTTCCTCAATATTGAATGCGGCTGCCGTCCCAGGCAAACACGCCGCCGCTGTCCTCCGGACAGAGTTGATCCATAACCTTCAGCAAGTGCCGTGCCGATGTTTCCGGGGAGAACAAAGCGTCCTTCGGCGTCCGGGACGTATAGGGCTGTGACAACGCGGTATCCACAGTTCCGGGATGCAAGCCGGCGACCACTGAATCCGGCCATTGTCGTGCATGCTCGATGGAAAAGGTCTTGAGCAGCATATTCAACGCCGCTTTGGATGCACGGTATGAGTACCAGCCGCCGAGGCGATTGTCACCGATGCTTCCGACGCGTGCGGACAGCGATGCAAACAACGTCTTCGAGTTCTTGCGAAGCACGGGTAGAAAGTGCTTTGCCACCAGGGCCGGGCCAGCAGCATTAACAGCGAACAGCTGCACCAGCCCATCCATGTCCAGTTCACGCATGCTTTTCTCGGGCCGCAGGTCGTCTCCCTTCCAGAGGATGCCGCTTGTGACAATAACGAGGTCCAGGGCATCGTCCTGCGCGGCAATCTTTGCTGCGGTCGATATAGAGTCCTCGTCGTTGAGATCGATCGCACCGGCCGTGACTTTTGGCAGGCTCGCGTCTACAGGGCTACGCGCGAAAGCATGAATGTTTGCGACGCAGGAATCATCGGATAGCAGGCGCAGCATGGCGCCGCCAATACCGCCGCTTGCGCCGATTATTGCGACATTACAGTCAGACGAAAATGATGAAAGTAGGGACATGGCAAAAATTGCGGCACGTCCTTGTGCCGCCCTTTAGATTTAATTTGATCAGTTAGGCAAGATAACGGTGTCAATCACATGAATGACGCCATTGCTTGCAGCAATGTCGGTCTTCACGACGTTGGCGTCATTGATGCGAACGCTGCCATCCTGGACTGCGATGCTGACATCCGATCCATTTACCGTTGTCGCGGCCGTCAGGTTCACGACATCGGCTGCGTAGACTTTTCCAGCTACGACGTGATACGTAAGAATGGCTGTCAGTTGATCCCGGTTCTCGGGCTTCAACAGCTCAGCGACGGTTCCTTCGGGCAGCTTCGCGAATGCAGAGTCCGTGGGCGCGAAAACAGTGAACGGGCCCTCACCCTTCAACGTCCCTACCAGATCGGCAGCTTCCAGTGCCGCGGCCAGCGTAGTGAACTGTCCGGCAGCTACGGCCGTGTCAACGATGTCTTTTGCTTTGTACGCGCCATGATGGCCCGCGTTTGCAACAGCGGCGATGAAGCCCAGGCAGGCGACGGCCCAGATTCCGGTGCGTTTCGAGATTGATGTTTTCATTGGCTTATCCTTTGGTTGCTAGTTGTCGGGGGTGTCAACGAGCACTCAAGGTAGCGATAAGCTTAGCGGCGTTGGTGACAAACCTGTTTTCAGGTGTAACAGGAAGTTTCTGGCTACCCGTTTAGGTAGCCCAGAGCGTCAACGCTGAAACCCTGCGGGTCTCGGCCGATCAGCTGCTTCAGCACCGCGGGATCCGCCGTGTTTCCCTCTTCGAGCATGGTCAGCTGGCCGCGCGTGACAGGAAAGAACGGCAGCCAGTCAAACAACGTCGCGCCGATTCGCATGATCCAGATCGGCATCGGCAAAAGCCACTTGCTGCGGCCCGTCGCCTCGGCGATACGGCGAACCATCGTCTGCCAGGACAAGACCTCGGGTCCGCCAAGGGCAAACGTCTGTCCAATCGTCTTGTCGTTTTCCAGCGCCGCAACAAAGGCACGCGCGACGTCGTCGATATGGACCGGCGACATCACGACCGCGCCCTTATCCGGACTGCGGCCCGAGAAAAAACTGACGGCCGGAATCGGCGGACGCACCATGTCTTTGAACAGCTGCGTAGCGAATTCCATTTTCCCCGCGGGATCGCCGAAGATGACCGAGGGGCGCAGCACGGTTACGTCGAGCCCGCTCTGCCGCGCATACTCCTCGGCCCGAAATTTGGTTTCCTGGTACGGAGTTCCCTTTGGCTTCACACCATTGGCGCTCATGAGCAGGAGACGCTTTATGCCCACGTCGCGAGCAGCTTCGACTGTGCGCACTAGCCCCTGGTACTGGGACTCCTCAAACGTGATCCCACGGCTCGGAAATTCCCGCAGGATGCCAACGTTGTAGATGACCGCAGAACAACCCTGCATGACCGACCGCAGCGCGTCCGCGGATGAAATGTCACCGGCGGTCGTCACAACGCGCCCGGTTTGGCGTACTTTTGACTCGCTGCCGGTGCGCACCAGCAGTGACACTTCGTGCCCGGCCGCCAACAGAGCCTCGGTCAAATGACCGCCGACAAACCCGGTACCGCCAATGATTGCGACTTTCACTATGCTGATTCCTGTTTAACGCGCCGTGTTACAAATGAATACGTATCTCACGCGTCGTTGATCCTATACTAACTGGCGAGCTTCGACTCCACTGACCAGAGAAATTCGATGTCTGATTCTGCACCTGTAATTGTCTGGTTCCGCCAGGACCTGCGCCTGGCGGACAATCCGGCACTCGATGCTGCCGTGCGGCGAGGTCAACCTATCCTACCGATTTATATTCTCGACGACGAGAACGCTGGCGACTGGAAAATGGGTTCGGCGAGTCGCTGGTGGCTGCACCAGAGTCTCTCGAGTCTCAACGCATCTCTGAAGGGCGGCCTGCGTTTCTTTCGCGGCGACGCACAGTCCATCCTGCCGGAGCTGGTACGCGATCTTAAGGCCGGGGGAGTGTTCTGGAATCGATGCTATGAACCCTGGCGCATTGCACGCGATACGATTATCAAGGACCAACTGCTTGGCGACTCGGTTGCCGTCAGGAGCTCCAACGGTTCTGTTCTTTTCGAGCCGCCGAATACAAACAAACCGGACGGCACGCCGTACCGGGTTTTTACACCGTTCTACCGAAAAGGCTGTTTGGAGAACGGCATTCCACCGCGGCAACCGCTGCCGGCGGCACGTGATATTCCGCTTCATGAGGTCGACGCAGGTGTCTCGCTCGATGAGCTCGAGCTAATGCCGAGGATCAATTGGTATGCGGAAATGTCCGAGACCTGGTCACCGGGCGAAGACGGCGCTGCGAAAAGGCTGGAGAACTTCCTGTCGTCAGGTATTGGCCACTACGACGAAGGCCGCAATCGTCCGGATCAGCAGTACGTGTCGCGACTCTCGCCGCATTTGCACTTCGGCGAGATTTCACCGAACCAGGTGTGGTTTGCCGTGCAGGAAAGGAATTCGGGCGAGAAACTGACACCTGACGCCGATCGTTTTCTCAGCGAACTGGGCTGGCGGGAGTTCTCCAATAATCTTCTTTACAACCAGCCGACTATCACGACCGACAACCTGCAGCGCAAGTTTGATCGCTTTCCCTGGCGCGAGGACGACGAATCACTGCAGCGCTGGCAGCGCGGAACGACAGGCTATCCGATCGTCGACGCCGGCATGCGCGAACTCTGGCGCACGGGTTACATGCACAACCGTGTTCGCATGATCGTCGGCTCGTTCCTGGTCAAGAACCTGTTGCAGCACTGGCACCATGGCGCAAAGTGGTTCTGGGATACGCTCGTTGACGCCGATCTCGCCAATAACAGTGCGAGCTGGCAGTGGATCGCCGGCTGCGGTGCGGACGCAGCCCCCTACTTCAGGATTTTCAACCCGGTAACACAGGGCAAGAAATTCGACCCTGAGGGTGGCTACGTACGGCGCTATGTGCCCGAACTCGCCTCGATGCCCGACAAGTTTGTTCACAACCCGTGGGAAGCACCGCCCGACATTCTGCTCGAAGCCGACGTGGAGATTGGCCGCGATTACCCGGCGCCGGTGGTCGATCTCAAGTCTTCACGGGAACGAGCGTTAGCGGCCTTCAAGTCGCTGACCCCTGCCTCTTCCTAGGCAGCTTGCAGTCGCGATCCCAGCGGGGCGTGCCGGAAAAACGCTCTGCCAGAAAGTCGATGAAGGCGCGTACCCGGTACGAAAGATGCCGCGTCGGCGGATAAATGGCGTAGGCCGGCGTCACCGGCCATTCGTACTCCGTCAGGATCGGCACAAGATTGCCGCGTCGAATCGATTCGGACGCAATAAACGTGGGTTGCATGACGAGACCCATGCCATGCGCCGCGGCGTTTGCGAGGAAATCGCCGCTGCTCGCCGACATAATGGGCTTCACTTCGATCGTGTGCTTTTTGTCGTCCCGGTCGAGATACGTCCACTTGCCGGGGTCTGCCAGGTTGGAGTAAACAAGACAGCGATGATGGCGCAGGTCGCCTGGCGTTCGTGGTTCACCGTTGACGCTCAAATAGTGAGGTGATGCGCAGATGACCGAACGCACATCGAACAGCCGCCTGGCGATATACGACGAATCCTGCAGGCGCCCGATGCGAACCGCGACGTCAACACCCTCTTCGATCAAATCGATGCGGCGGTCGTTGAGATCCAGGTCAAACTCGACTTTCGGATGCAGATTGCTGAACGCCGCAATGGGCGTGCACATGTGGCGCACGCCGAACGAAAGGGGCAAGGCAACCCTCAGGGTGCCGCGGAGCTCTCCGTGCTCCTGCTGGACCGCGGCTTCGGCCTCGTTCAGATCGGCAAGGATCCGGGCACTGTGTTCGTAAAAGCTGCTGCCGGTCTCTGTCAGGTTCAGAACCCGGGTCGTGCGGCGCAGGAGCTGAACACCCAGGCGTTCCTCCAGTGCCGATACGCGGCGGCTGATGGCCGATTTTGCCGTATTCAGTCGTTCCGCCGCCCCGGTAAAGCTCCCTGCCTCCACGACGGCCACAAACGCCTGTAAATCCTCGAATTTATCCATATTGTTGCAATTAACAGAACAATCTTATCCTCAGAGTAGCCTTTATCTCGCTATTGTCAACACCGATACTGTCGTCATCGAAATCGGGCAAGGCCCAGACAGGAGAGCGTGACATGCAGGAGAAAATAACCCGGGTTCTGGAGGTTAGTGCCAGCGGACGGACCGCAGGATCGGCCAGCCGCAAGCTGACACAGGACTTGATTGCGGCACTCGAGGATCGCCATAGCAACGTGCTTACCGTTCAACGCGATCTGGTGAAAGGGATGCCATTCGTTGACGCAGCGTGGATCGACGCTAACTTTACGGCCGAAGAGTCTCGTACTGACGAGCACCGCGAAGCCCTCGCGCTTTCCGATGCGCTGGTGGCCGAGCTCAAAGAGGCTGACATCCTCGTTATTGGCACGCCGGTATACAATTTCTCCATCCCGGCAGCGCTGAAAGCCTGGATCGATATGATCGCCCGCGCGCGACTGACATTTCGTTACACGGAAAATGGCCCCGAAGGACTGCTCGAGGGCAAGAAAGCGTATCTTGTCGTTGCGACCGGCGGTGTTCCCGTAGGCAGCGCCGTAGACTTTGCGACACCGTATCTCAAACATGTTCTCGCATTCATCGGCATCACCGATGTTGAAGTCATCGCTGCCGACAAACTTAACAGCCAGGCGGAAGAGTCAATGGATGCGGCGCGTGCACGAATCGCAGACGTCGTGCACCTTACGCCGCAGGCCGCGTAAGCCAGAGGAGTAGATCAATCATGTTGAACGTTATTCAATCCGAATCGAGAGGCAGTGCCGATCATGGCTGGCTGCGCGCGAAACACACGTTTTCGTTTGCCGAGTACCAGAATCCGGAGCGCGTAGAGTTCGGCAAGGTGCGCGTGATCAATGAAGACCGCATTGCACCGGGAAAGGGTTTTCCAACGCATCCGCACAGGGACATGGAAATTGTCACCTACGTGATCGAAGGTGCGATCGCGCACAAAGACAGCATGGGTAACGGCACGGTAATCACGGCCGGAGAAATACAGCGCATGACGGCCGGCACCGGCGTACAGCACAGTGAGTTCAATCATTCCAAGGAAGAAGAGCTGCACTTGCTGCAAATCTGGATCTACCCCGAGAAGAACGGTCTCGAGCCCGGCTATGAGCAAACACGCTTTTCGCGCGAAGAAAAGCTCAATCGGCTGCGATTGGTCGGCTCGCGCGACGGCCGCGACGGCTCGATTACGATTCACCAGGACGTCGACCTCTATGCGAGTGTTCTCGAGGCCGGCAACGAACTATCACTGCAGTTGCGGCCAAACCGCAAGGTATTCATGCAGGTTGTCGAGGGAGATATCGAGGTCAACGGGCAGCGACTTTCAGCCGGTGACGGCGCCCAATTAGAAGACGAGCGCGAGCTACAGGTTGCCGCTGTCACCGAAGCCGAGTTCCTGGTGTTCGATATGACCTGACAGCCGAACCTGATACTTAAACTCCTTCCCTTTCACGGCTTCCGTGGTCAGGTCGCAACACGTCGATACCGGGCGGCCGATCACGACCAGAATTTGCTGCTCAACTATCCGGGGCCTCGCCGAAGCTTGCCGCTAGCGAACGACTGCTTTCGTGAAATAGCGCAGTCCGGTATTCCGCTGATACCAGCCGCCCGAACAGTTGCATTAGGATTGTCATTGAGTTCCGCCACTGACCCATTGCAACCGTTCGACTATGCATAGACGCGACGGCCCTGTCCGGCCCTGTATCGGTACACGAGCAGGAAATTGCGAGTCTTCGTATCGCTCCTGCAGCGCATTGAAATGCGCCCAATCGCACCAATATTGGAGATGTTCCGTTGGCGCGGAACATTTATGGCTGAGCGGACTGCGCGATTGCCAACCGCCTGTCGCATCAGCCGGGAGGAAGTACGATGACCACAGCAGTGGTAGCAACCTACAAAGACGCCGGGACGATCTGGAATGTCAAAGATGACCTGATCTCAACGGGGATACCGAACGACGCAATCAAGATCGACAAGGAACACATAAAGATCCGCGTGATGGCTCCCGACCAGACCAAAGCGGAGATCATGGAGATCCTGAACCGGCACGCACCCGCCGAGATTCACTAGGCGCCTGAACGACCCGGCCTGGCGTTGCGAAGCCCGATCGTCTTCTCATCACGCCGGTGCCGGATGCGGGGACCGTCACGTCGCTGGGTGCCACGTCAAGCGGCGGACGGCACGCTCGATTTTTTCGAGCGCCAGGATTCGTATGTCTGCCCGACCCGGACGACGAACGGGATCTGGATTGAGTAACCCGGAAAAGCCCTTCTCTCGTGGCGGGGACTTTCGTGCGTCTGAATGACTGCTTGAGGCCGTTCTGAGACGGTCGCCAGGTAGCTAACTGAGAGGCTGCTTCACATCGCATAGCAGCCGCTCGAGAAATCTGATGTAAAATGACGGCTACTGACCCAGAGCCGACACCTGCAATATTTCCGCGCATCAACAATCGGGAGAAAAATAAATGGTTCAGATAACGCCGATCATTCGCTCGATCTTGAGCACACTGACGTTGGTGATCCTCGCCCCGTGCACGGCAGCCGCGCAGAGCACTAGCATATCGACCGAATACTTAATGACTATGCGCGCACCGCTCGAAGCGCCTCAGTACATTGACGATTCGCTATTGATCTACGACCTGCGTGATGGCGGCTGGGTAAAAGGACCTGCGATTAAGGGAGTCTTGAGATCGCCGGGCGCCGATTGGCTGCAAGTGTTTACTGATGGCACCGTCAAGCTTGATGTCAGGCTCACTATAGAGGCCGACGACGGCACCTTGATCTACATGACATACAACGGCGTTGCGAGACACTCAGATATCAGTCTTGAGAAATACGAAGCCGGCGAGGAGATTGGTGCGAAAGAAATGTACTTTGTTACGGCACCTACTATGCGCACGTCGTCGAAAAAATACGCTTGGCTAAATCAAGTTCAGTTATTGGGCAAGATGACAAAGCTTCAGTCCGGGGCGGATGGCTTCGTCGAATACGATATTTTTGTCGTGCGTTAGGGTCACTTTGAATGACCGCTCCTGGCCGTTAGCCGCCCGTCATATTGGCGAAATACTTGGCCATTAAATGACCGGTTCTGGGAAAAGCGGGGCGGGCGGAGACCATCAGCAGAGCCTCACTGGATCAGACCGATAACCAGGAAGCCGACGCTTGCGATGGCAGCCGCCAGCAGTGCGTAGGGAAGTTGCGTACGAACGTGCTCGATATGATCCGATGCTGACGCCATAGACGCGAGGACCGTGGTGTCGCTGATCGGTGAGGCATGATCGCCGAATATCGCGCCGGAAATGGCTGCGCCGAGCATCAGCGGCACCGGAATGCTGAGTGCCATTGCTATAGGAATCGCGATCGGAATCATGATCGCGAACGTGCCCCAGCTGGAACCGACGGAGAACGCGATAAATGCCGAGACGAGGAACACCAATGGTGCAAGGAAGACCGGCGAAATATTGCCGCTGATCAGGTTCGCCACATACACGCCGGTGCCGAGCGCGTTGGCGACATCGCCAAGAGCGAGGGCGAGCAGCAAGATAATCGCGATTGGCAGCAGGTCGCCCGCGCCTTTCATGAAAACCCGCATCAGTTCGCCGACCGAGCTGTCCCCTTTGATCAGCGTCATCGCCCAAGCGACGACAATTGCGAAACAAACCGACCAAAGCACCGAAATAGAGCCGGATCCTTTGATGATGTCGCCGTCGCCGGTGATGTACAGAGAAACTGGCATCATTAGGACCATCGCGAGAATTGGCAGAGCCATCAACCATGCGGATGGAATGTCTTGCTCGTCAACCACCTCGTGCTCGGCGGAGACGTCGACGAGCGGCACCGAGCCAGGCCAGAGGAGCTCGCCTCTCTGCGTGCGCTCCTCGGCTTTTTTCATGGGACCTAGGTTGATGTTCTTCCATACAACGATGCCCGCCAGGAGAATGGCAGTGATTGCATACAGGTTAAGCGGCACTGCGGCGATAAAAGTCTGTAATGGATTCTCCACGCCCGTCGACGCGACGAGGCTAATGATGAACGCTCCCCACGCGTTCAGCGGAATCATGACACAGACAGGCGCCGACGTGGCATCGATCAGGTAGGCCAGCTTCTCCCGGGAGACGCCGTATCGATCGAATAGTGGGCGGCTGACGGAACCGGCTACCAAAAGCGTGATGCTCGATTCTACGAAAATGATCAGCCCGATCGCCCACGCCAGAATTTGCGCCCGAAATCCGTTGTGAACCCAGTGCCGGGTTTCCAGATGATGCACGAACCCGCGGACACCACCGGAGCGTTCTATCGTTGCAATCAAAGGGCCGATCAGCAACGTAAAGAAGAGAACCCGGGCGTCACCCGGATCTGTAAACACATTAATTATGCCGTCAAGTCCTTGCGCAATACCGGCCAACGGATTGAACTGATTCAATAGCGTGTGTCCCATCCAGATGCCAGCAAACAACGATAGGATGACCTGCTTGCTCCAGATTGCGAGCACAATGGCGAGCAGAGGCGGCAAAACCGAGAACCAGGAAGGATCGGTCATTGACTATTCTTGTTCGGTGATTTGGCTTTCAATTGCATTAGTCAGACGCGTGTGCAAATTAGGATTTTGTTCCTCAAAACTGTGCCGCCATTTAACCACAGGCGAATTCAAACGCGAGCCGCTTTCAGGACAAGTTTACATCCGCCCTCGTGACAGGGTCTTCTTTTGTCCGCTTTTGGCCGAAAACAGAAGTTCGAGTGTTAATTTATCCAACGACTGCTACTTACCCAAGGCGGCCACAGGAAATTTGAACTAAACTGATCCTATATAAAAGCCGGAATCGAGTCGGCTGATTCCAAAAGACCACAAGCACAGGGGAGTCGCCGTTAGAATTTCGAAGAATTGGCTCACCGGGACGCTTCGCCGTGATACGGCTCTCACCCAACCGCTAATGGTTGGGCCTTATTGAGGAAAATTGATATGCCTGCGCGGTTGTTTTCATTCGTTGGCGGTGAGACAGGCCTCTGGCGTGTCACCAAAATGGAAGTGATAGTTGGAGAGCCACTGCCAGCTGTGACAGGGCTCGAAATCGCTTCTGGCTCAGAGATTCCATCCGATCCACATGCGTCCTGGGTTCTTCGTGGAATAACAAGCAATGAGCGGTATGCCGATCGCGAGGAAAGGCGTCAAATCGTCGCAAAGCTGCTCGATCTTGGGCGCCCGGAGGCAACTTGCGCGGCGCTGATCCCGATTCGCAAGAACGAGGCCTGGTGGGCACTCACACAAGAGGAACGCCTTGGCATTTTCAAGGAGCAATCTCACCACACCAAGATCGGACTTGAGCATTTTCCAACGCTGGCTAGAAGGCTCCATCACTGCCGTGATCTCTCGGAGAACGAGCCGTTCGATTTCATCACCTGGTTCGAGTACGCGCCATCTGATGAGGTGCGCTTCAACAATCTACTTGCTGCATTGCGTGCTATACCGGAGTGGCAGTATGTTGAACGAGAAGTGGACATCCGGCTCGAGCGTGATCAGGCCTAAGCGTTCGTTGCAACGGACGGACTTCGACCGCCGCCGAACTCGATCATTACGAATTACCGGAGCTGCTGCGTTTGGGCTTACCACTAAGAAATAGCACTCCGAGTTAACAGTGACGTTAGAATAGATCGGATGCGACCAACGACGATCTTCCTGAGTATTTTCTTCCTCGTCGCCTGTAACGCAGGCGGTGACGGAATGCCTGTTCCACTGTCACCATCCAACCAGGTGTCAATAGCTGAAGTCCAGGGAAGCGGATCATCGAGCCCGCTTGCCGGGCAGATAGTTTCAATTTCAGGCGTCGTGACCGGCGACTTCCAGGATAACGATTCGGACGAGGCGAGTAATCTCGGCGGTTTCTACATTCAGCAGGAAACGCCGGACGCGGATGCCATGACGTCGGACGGCATTTTTGTGTTCGACGGTAACAACCCCGCCACCGACGTCAGGAGCGGCGACCGCGTTAACGTTACTGGCACGGTAAGCGAGTATTTCGGTGAGACGCAGATTACCGAACCTTCCGTCAGCATCACCGGATCCGGAGTTGTCCAGGCGACCGCCGTAAGCCTCCCGGCCGAAGGGACGATGACCAACAGCGATGGTGATCTCGTTGCCGAATTCGAGCGTTATGAAGGGATGCTGCTGAGCTTTCAGCAGACGCTGACCGTCAGCAACCTTCGCAACCTCGAGCAGTTTGGCGCGGTCAGCCTGTCAGAAGGCGGGCGCCTCTTTCAGTTCACGAACGTGAACGCGCCCGACCCCGCGGCCTACGCTGCACACAAATCGTTGAATGCACGCCGAAGCCTGGAGCTCGACGACGGCCGGCGATCGTCGAACCCGGCGACAATTCGCTTTCTGAATGCCGGTGCCGCGGGCTACTCCATTCGAACCGGCGATACGATTTCGGGGATCACGGGTAACCTGCGCTATTCGCGTGGCAGCGGCGGCGATGGCGATGAGACCTGGCGCCTGATGCCCACGACGCAACCGGAGTTCAAGTCGGCGAACCCCCGACCCGGCAGCCCGGCCGTGGCTGGCAGCCTGAGTGTTGCCAGTTTCAACGTGCTGAATTTCTTCTCAACCGTGGACTCGGGGCAAAGTGTTTGTGGTCCACAGGGCAATGACGGTTGCCGCGGCGCCGACAGTGACCGGGAGCTGGCCAGGCAGCTCGAAAAAACCGTCTCGGCATTGATGCTGCTGGATGCAGACATCGCCGGCCTCATGGAGCTGGAGAACAACAGCAGTGCTTCATTGCAAATGATCGTTGACGCGCTGAACGCCCGAATCGGAACCAGTGAATATGCATTCCTGGACACCGGCACAATTCATGATGACGCAATAAAGACCGGTTTTATCTACAAGACTTCAACAGTCGGTCTGGCCGGCCCGTTTGCCATACTGGATCGCAGCGTTGATTCAAGGTTCAACGACGCGCGCAATCGGCCCGCACTCGCGCAATCGTTCAGAGTACTCGCCACCGGGGCCAGGCTAAACGTCGTCGTAAACCACCTGAAGTCCAAAGGTTCATCCTGCGAAACAGACGGTGATCCTAATCTCAACGATGGCCAGGGCAACTGCAACCAGACGCGAACCAAAGCCGCAGCCGCAATCGCGGACTGGGTCGCCACCGACCCCACTAACAGTAATGACCCCGACTACCTCATCATTGGCGATTTCAACGCCTACGCGCGTGAGGACCCGCTGGCCGCGCTACGCGACGCAGGTTTCACGAGCCTGCTCGACGCACGGGAAAACCCGTATTCATTCGTATTCGATGGACAGTCCGGCGCGCTGGATCATGCCATCGCCTCGGCTAGTCTCGTGCCGCAGGTTGTAGACACGATTGAGTGGCATATCAACGCTGACGAGCCGACGCTGCTCGACTACAACCTCGAGCACGGCCGCAACCCGGCATTATTTGATGCAAGCTCGCCGTATCGCGCTTCGGATCATGACCCCGTCGTTGTCGGGCTCGAGCTGACTAACTGACACCTACTCAGGCTTGCGAAATTTCAGCGTCATGCGATTTGATTCGCCGATCGCCTCCATCTCCGCCTTGAGTTCGGGATTGTCCTGACTCGTGCCCAAACTGGGAGGCAGGCGCCAGACGACGTCCTCCTCGCTTGGCTGGTCTTTCGGATTCTCGTTTATATTGCTTTCAGCAACAAACTCGAAACCCGCCTGCTGCGCGGCGGCGATAACGAAAGATTTCTTGAGATAGCCATGGCTTCCGTCGGCGAATTCGTCAGACATTTCGTCACGCGCCTGGTGCTGCACTACGCCCAGTACACCGCCAGGCTTGAGCACGGCATGGGCATCAGCCATCGCTTCGGTCAGGAACCCCCCTTCTTCCTCGAAATTCGCGAGGTTGTGTAACACTCTGACCAGGAAGACGACGTCGGCTGTGCCCGCCAGGGATTCCGGCATCGCACCAAAATTGAACGCAGCGACCGTGGCGCTGTCCTCGTCGCGCCATTCTTCGGCGCCGGCTGGCCAGTCCGTCGTCCAGGTACTTTGCGTCTTCAAAAACTCCGCGTTGGCAAACGCGAAATTCGGCCACATGTCCATGGCATAGGTGGCACCGATCAAGTGGCCATCTTTGCCGAGATAGGGCAACAGTATTCTCGTGTACCAGCCGCGACCCGGTAGCCCCTCGACTACGGTCATGCCGGGTTCAATACCAAAGAACTCGATTGTTTCTTTTGGATGACGATATTGATAACGAGCCTGAACGTCTTCCGGCTGCGCATCGAGTGCGGTTGCAAGCCGGGTATTTACCTCTGCCGAAGCGGCGGCCGGCATTTCTTCTGCGCCGCTGTCAGTGTTGGCGTTATCTGCTGGCTGGCAGGCAGCGAGCGTCGCGGCCAGGAACAGGACGATAAACTTATGCATCATTTTCCCCATTTACGCGCAATTTGAGCCTGCCAAAAAGTATGCGGTAGTCGGAGCTTTGCGGCAATTATTTCGTGCTTGATTTCATTTCAATCGCAGGCTCGGCCGGCCAACCCGCGTGCAAATTTGATCGCTGTAGCCGCAGCAAACCTGCTACAACGAGGATGCCGATCGCGGCGACAGCGGTCAGAAACAGGAAGTAGTTTTGATGCCCGACAATGCCCGGCGATGCATCGAGGATTCGACCTGTAATCGGCGCAAAGAAGATTTCCGGCGTGTAGCCCACGAACGAAACCATGCCTGTCACTGCACCCGTGTAATACGCCGGCGTCCTGTTTTCTTCGAGCAGTGCGAAATACACGCCGCGTAGTGCAAACACGGCGAAGAAGCTCACGAATATATTCGCATAGATCACGGCAAGCCCGGGCCCATCCGGCAAGGCAAAAGACAGCATCGCGTAAGCAAGGAGCAGGACAATGAATGAAGCGCCGATAGTTCTGCCCGCGCTCCAACGGTCTGCAAGGAGGCCCGCCGCGACAGCCGCGACCGGTCGAACGTAGGCACCGTAGGCAGACAACTGCGCGCCCTGCACTTCATTCATGCCGAGAACCTGCACTGCATACAGCGAGTAATTGTCCAGGCCTTTGTAGCCGCAGTAGGCACAGACAATAACGGCGGCCTGCGACCATACCAGTGGCCGGGTAATCACAACCGCAGCACCATGAAGAAGGCTGCGACTGGAGTCGCCGAAGTGTTTTGCCGTGGGAATCAGGAACCAGGTGAGCAGGGCTGCTCCGATGGCGGCAAATGAATACAGCAGAATGACAACGCGAAAAGCGGCGCGACGTTCTTCGTCACTCATGAGAACTACGTTATCCGGCAGGAACCAGGCGAGCACAAAAACTGCCAGCGTCGCAAAAAGCGCGGCAGCAACACCACGGCCACCATCAAGAATACCGAATGCCCTGCCCTGCGATTTTGCGCCGCCCCACTCCCGGGTGGCGCGGATAAGCGCGGCCCAGAACAGCAAAATGGTCGTTACGCCCCAGTAGCCGTACAGCAATGCCATGCCGAGAGTCCCAGGGTACGTCGCCATGTAGAATCCGCCGGCACCGGTCGTGACCAGTGAAATAGTCAGCAGCGCTCTTGCCGAGAATCGATCGGCCAGAATGCCGCCGGGAAAATAGGCAATCATTGCGGTGACGCCATATACGGCGAATACATCACCCAGCTGAGTGTTGCTAAACTCGAAGGCCTCGAGCAGCGTTGGCCGGAAGAAACGTGCCGTGTGAAAGGGCAGGCCAAAAATAATCTCGCCAGCAATCACGAGCGTAGCCATGTGCATGAATCGGTACATAAGCTGCCCAGAACATGGCGGCAAGAACCAACGCTAAACGCGTGGTAGGATGCCGCTCAAATTCGAATGATCGCTTCTTTTCTCACTATTTTCCAACGAGTTCTCTTATGAGTCACGATGAACATCACAGGGCGCATCGCGTGGGCTGGCTGCGTGCCGCGGTCCTGGGGGCAAATGACGGCATTGTCTCGACAGCAAGCCTGATGATCGGTGTTGCTGCAGCGAACACCGCTCACGACAATATTCTTCTCGCGGGTGTTGCCGGATTGGTCGCCGGCGCAATGTCGATGGCCGCCGGCGAGTATGTGTCCGTCAGCTCTCAGTCCGATACCGAGAACGCCGACCTGGAGCTCGAACGAATTTCGCTCGAGGAAAACTATGAGACCGAGAAAGAGGAACTTGCCGAAATTTACGAAAGTCGGGGGCTTGAACCCGAACTGGCACTGCAGGTTGCCGATCAGCTGATGGCTCACGACGCGCTGGCGGCACATGCCAGGGATGAGATAGGCATTTCTCATGTCGTCGTAGCCCAGCCTGTGCAGGCGGCATTCTCCTCGGCGGGAACGTTCATCGTGGGCGCCGCACTGCCGTTGATCGTGGCGTGGGCCGTTCCCGGGCCGCGGCTGATACCGGCGGTCGCCGTATCGTCTCTTGTCTTCCTCGCGTTTCTGGGCGGTCTGGCCGCCCGTGCCGGCGGCGCTCCGATTGCTCTCGGCAGCGCCAGGGTGCTTTTCTGGGGCGCCTTCGCGATGGCGCTGACGGCAGGCGTCGGTCGACTATTTGGTGTCGTTGCCTGAAATACCTGATTGGGGAATGAGATGATAAGACATGCTTTCTTTGTCCTGATTGTCGCGGCCTTGGCCTCGCCGGTCGGCGCCGCCGAAATGCCCGCGACGATGCGCGTTGATTTCTTCCACAGCGGCAACCAGGCGATGGAGATTTTCAGCCTGGACCAGGTGGTCATCGAAGCGCTGCCTTGGCCCGGCAATCTGGCGCAGCCGATAGATCGGACGTTGCGCGGCAAATACCTTTTTGAAGTCGTCGTTAGCGGTAAGACGGCCTGGTCGAGAAGCTTCAGCAGCATCTACGGCGAATGGGAAACCACGGCTGAAGCGCGCCGAATCAATCGGTCTTTTCACGAATCCGTACGATTTCCGGCACAGGACGATGTTTTCGAGCTCGTTCTGAAAAAGCGCGACCCGCAAAATCGGTTCGAGGAAATATGGCGCATCGAACTCGATCCGAAGGATGTCCTCGTGCACCGGGAATCGGCGAGGTACGCAGACGAGGTTGTCGCCATTCACCGCGGTGGTGATCCCGCAACGACGGTGGACCTGTTGCTCTTGGGGGATGGTTACACCGCTGAAGAACACCGTGCTTTTATCGCCAGGGCAAAGGAACTTGCGGACGTTTTCTTGGCGACCCCACCGTTTAAAGAACGCAAGGACGACTTCAATATCTGGGCGCTGGCGCCGGCCGCTGCCCAGTCCGGCGTATCGAGACCATCCACGGGTACGTTTCGTGACTCACCGATCGGCGCAACCTATGACGCGTTCCGCTCAGAGCGCTACATCCTGACGTTTGATAACAAGTCGATGCGCCGTATTGCGTCATCCGCGCCCTACGATTTCATCGAAATCCTGACAAATACCGAGGTCTACGGCGGGGGCGGAATTTACGGCCTGTTCAGCACGGCTGCAGCCAACAGCGAGTGGGCAGCGTATCTTTTTGTTCATGAATTCGGGCATCACTTCGCCGGCCTGGCGGACGAGTACTACACCAGTTCAGTCGCCTACGAGGCGCCGCGCGAGATTACGGAGCCCTACGAACCCAACGTCACGGCGCTGCTCGAACCGGACAACCTGAAGTGGAGACACCTCGTGACGCCGGGTACGCCGTTGCCGACGTCCTGGCCGAAAGCAAAGTATGAGGAGCACTCGATCGCGGTGCAGAAGCGTCGTGCCGAAATGCGCGCTGCCAATGTCAGCGAAGCCGAAATGAACGCACTATTCCGGTATACCAAGGAATACGTCGACACATTATTCGAGCAGTCCGGCAAAAAAGGTATCGTCGGTGCCTTTGAGGGTGGCAACTACCAGGCCGAGGGCTATTACCGTTCCGAACAGAACTGCCTGATGTTCACGCGTTATGAGGCGTTTTGCGCCGTGTGTTCCGAGGCCATAGGAAAAGTGATCGACGAATACACGCTGTCAGACTGACGGCGTCGGTCGACTCAAGGCCCGGCTCAGGTCCTGAGTTTGTAGCCTGTCTTGAAGATCCAGCGCACGGCTAACAGGCAGGCAGCCAGGAACGTAATGGCCATCCCCAGGCTCAGCGCAACACTGACGTCGGCGTTTTCATAGAAGCTCCAGCGGAAACCACTGATCAGGTAAACCACAGGGTTAAACAGGCTGATGGTTTGCCACGCCGGCGGCAGCATGCTGATCGAATAGAACGTGCCGCCCAGAAACGTCAGCGGCATGATGACCAGTATCGGCACGATTGTGAGTTTCTCCCAGCCATCCGCCCAGATGCCGAGAATAAAGCCGAACAGGCAAAAGGACACGCAGGTGAGCAGCAGGAAAGCGACCATGATGACCGGGTGTGCGATTTCCAGATCCACGAACAGGCTCGCGGTTGCGAGGATTATCGTGCCGATAATGACCGACTTGGTCGCAGCCGCGCCGACATAGCCCAGCAGCACTTCGCCGTAGGACACGGGCGCCGACAATACTTCGAAAATGGTGCCCGTAAACTTCGGGAAGTAAATGGCGAATGACGAATTGGAGATGCTCTCGGTCATGACAGACAGCATGATCAGGCCCGGCACGATAAACGAGCCGTAGCTAACGCCGTCAATTTCAGTTATTCGCGAACCTATTGCGGAACCAAAAATTACGAAATACAGGGACGTTGACAGCACCGGTGCGACGATGCTTTGCACAACAGTCCGGAACATGCGTGCCATTTCGTAGCGGTAAATAGCTTTGACGGCGTGAAAGTTCATTATGCTTTGTGCACCAGGTCGACAAAAATATCCTCGAGCGAACTTTGCGACGTCTGAAGATCATTGAATCGAATTTCGGCATCTCGCAGCTCTTTTATCAGGTCCGTAATGCCCGTGTGTTCGCCCTTGGTGTCATAGTTGTAGATGAGCGCCTGCCGGTCATCACTAAGCTCGAGATTGTATTTTTTGAGCGAAGCCGGAACTGTATCCAGCGGTTCGTAAAGATGCAGCGTGAGCTGCTTCTTGCCCATCTCTCGCATCAACCGGTCTTTTTCCTCGACGAGAATAATTTCGCCGTGATTGATGACACCGACGCGATCGGCGAGCTGCTCCGCTTCCTCAATGTAGTGCGTGGTGAGAATAACGGTCACACCCTCCTCGCGCAGTGCCTTCACCACGTTCCACATATCCTGGCGAAGCTCGACATCGACGCCCGCCGTCGGCTCGTCAAGAAACAGGATTTCCGGCTCATGCGCCAGCGCTTTTGCAATGAGAACCCGGCGCTTCATGCCGCCGGACAACTCCATGCTTTTCGTGTCTTTCCTGTCCCAAAGGGACAGCGACTTCAGCACTTTCTCCAGGTGCCCGGGATTGGCGGCCTTGCCAAACAGGCCGCGGCTGAAACGGCAGGTGTTCCATACCGTTTCGAAGCTTTCCGTCGGCATTTCCTGGGGCACCAGGCCGATCTTGGCGCGAGTGAGGCGAAAGTCGCTGACAATATCGTCACCATCAACCAGTACGCTGCCCCGGGTCAGACGAGTGATACCGCAGACAATGTTGATCAACGTCGTTTTTCCGGCACCGTTCGGGCCCAGCAGCGCAAAGATTTCGCTTTTGTTGATTGCCAGGCTGACGCTCTTGAGCGCCTCGAACCCACCGGCGTAGGTTTTCGTGAGGCCACGAATGTCGATCACTGTTTGCACGCCGCAATCATACGACGAAAACGTTTTCGATAGTCAGTCCGTGACGCTCGATTTGCCCCTGGTTTCAGCGATCATGCCCGGTAGCAGTACGCCGCTCAGCAGAAGAAACAGGCACTGCAGCTGGGTCACGGTCATGTTGCCCAGCACGACAGGCCCGTCTGCCCGCAAATACTCGATGAAGAAGCGAAGAAACGCGTAGGCGCAAACCACGACCACGGCCAGCACTCCAGCTGGAAATCGCCGCCACGGAAAACGCCACAGCGCGAGCAGCAGGACAAGCAGCAGCGCGCCTTCATAGAGCTGTACCGGGTACACCGGCAGCGAAGCCAGCGCGTTCGGCTCGATAAGGTCCAGCGCGACGTGCTGCTGGTAGGGCAGGCTGCCGGGTGGGTAGCTCACGCCAGTGCTCAGGCCGCTCAGGAACGGCAGTGTCTGTACCTGGGAGGCAAGGTTCGTGGAGTGCTCGTTGGAAACGATATCGCCCCAGCAACAGCCGGCGAGGTAACAACCGATGCGATGAATCATCAGCCCGGCCAGCGTTGGCAGCGCAAAGACATCGAGCAGGCGACGAAACGTGAGCTTCACGATGCGACTGTAGACAAACAGGGCTGCCGCGCCGGTCGCCAGCATCCCGAACAGGCGTACCCGCACACCGGTCTGCATCCTGTCGCCGGCAATCATCTGGTCCATCGGCATGAGCAGTGACAATACCGTGCCGCCGGCAATGCCGACGATGATCGTGACAGGTATCAACAGGTCGATGTGCGAACCATCGATACTTATCGAGACCGCATTTCGCCGTGCAAGTAACCAGGCCGTGAAGATCGCGACCAGGAAAACAAGGCCGAACGGGGTGATCCAGGTGGTGGAGTCGAAGTGTGAATACATGGTATTACCAGTCGACCATGACTTCACCGGCGAGACGCTCGAAGAACGACCGATGCTCCGGTGCCAATCGGACCAGGCGCGCCGGCTCTTCGGAATAGAGTGCCGCATTCTTCACGTTTTTCCTGATCACACGTTCGTAAGCACGCCGAGTTACTTTCACATCCTTGAAAAAACTGTCACCACCTTCAACCATGTAGAGATCGATTGTGTCCTGGTCCATTTTCTCGATTCGAAAAACAAACCAGGCATCGGGCTGAAAATCCTCTTCGCCGAAGAAGCCCTTGGGCTCCCATGTCATGAACCACTCGCCACCGATCTTGGTTCGCCATACTTTGTACAGGCGCACTTCGGCGGCGGTTGCACCGTCGTCACCGATTGGTTCATTTTCCATCAGCTTTGCGAGACCGGCGTAACTGTTGAGATCGTACTGGCTGAGGTCGGCTTCGCTTCCTTCTTCAAGCGGCAATTCTGTCAGCAACCAGGTACGTTTGTCGTAGGGCTCGAAGGCATAAAAATTCCGGCCCTCGCTTTCCGACGACAGCGTCCAGACACCGTTGAAGTCCGGCTCTATACGGCTGCGCTCGGGGTCCCCTATCGGTACCGGCATACAGGCAAGTAATCCAACGATGACGGGTACGACTACTAACATCAGCAATGCGCCGCTGGCGGATCGGGTGTTGGGTTTCATGATTGCATCCTCCTGTCTCTTGCAGACGGAACTGGCATGATTTTCACCTTACCGGGGGATCAGTCAACTGACCTGACGAACCGCTGATGTTTAACTGATTATTGCGTATTCGATCCCTGCTTCGCTGGTAGCTGGTCGAGCGCTTTGCCAACACGCGCCATTACGTCGCCAGTCAATTGCAGCTCTTTATCATTCATCACCGAGGCCATGGCGCCGATAATCCTGTTTTGGCGCTCGAAAGACTGCTGCACCAGCTTTCTGCCGGCTTCAGTCAGGCTGATGCGCTTGTTGCGCGAGTCGCAGGGATCGCAGTCGCGATTCACGAGACCCCTCGCCTCGAGTTTCCTGATTAGCGCTGACACGTTGCTCTTGACAACCAGCAGGCTCTCCGCCAGCTGCTTTTGCGTGATGCCGCTCTTTTGCCAGATTGACAGCAGGATCTCGTGCTGCGCCAGGGACAGGTCCAGCTCGCCGAGCGACTGGTTTAGCGCACGATGCACTTTTACGTTCGTCCTGGCGACCGCCAGCCAGACGTCGAAACCCCGTGTTTTTTCGAGCTTTTTCCCCGTTTTCATGGTCTCAGGATAACAGTTCACTTGTGAACCGTCTACGGGTCACCTAGAATCCAGTTAGTTCATAGGTGAACCTTTAGGATAAGAGTCATGCAAGACTATGTCGCAAATTTCGAGCCGCCGGGCCGGCTGGCAACACTGCTGGAACTGCGTGCACCGCTGGACTGGGCGTCACTGCTTTACCGGGCACCTCAACTCGCCTCGGCACCCAGAGGTGACGGCCGGCCGGTGATGCTGATCCCGGGCTACGGAACCGACGAACGATCGATGCGACCGCTCGGCCGTTATCTTGAGTACCTTGGCTATAATGTTTACGACTGGGCGCAGGGACAAAATCGCGGCGATGTGGAGAATGACATTCAACGCGTCGGAAAACGAACACGTGAGATTTACGATACGCTCGGCAACGCGCCGGTGACCCTGATCGGCTGGAGCCTGGGTGGCGTTTCGGCAAGGGAAGTGGCCAGGCTGTTCGAGCCCTACGTCAGAGAAGTCATAACAATGGGTACGCCGATCATTGGCGGCCCGAAATACACGACGGTCGGTCGCCGATTCGCGGAAATGTCGAACCTGGACCTGGATGAGTTCGAAAAAGAAGTTCATGCGCGCAACTCTATCGGTATCAGGCAGCCCGTTACGTCGATATACAGCAAGTCGGATGGAGTGGTTGCCTGGCAGGCCAGTATTGACACCTACAACAAGCAGGCCCGAAATATCGAGGTCAACAGTTCGCATTTTGGGCTGGGCGCTAACGGCAAGGTTTGGCACCTGATTGCCAGTCTCCTTGCTGACAATCTGAAAAATCACGATTCAGAAGGAACGGCACCGTAATGAAAGCAATCTGGAATGACGAAGTAGTCGCCGAATCAGACGACACGGTGGTTATCGAAGGAAATCACTATTTTCCGTTAGACTCCGTAAATAAATCCTACTTAAAACCCAGCAACAAGACCACAGGCTGCCCGTGGAAAGGTACAGCGAATTATTACACGCTTGATGTTAACGGCGCCGAGAACACGGACGCCGCCTGGTATTACGAAAACCCCAAGGATGCGGCTAAACAAATCGCGGGTCGTGTGGCATTCTGGAGAGGGGTTCAAATCGTTTAATAGGCAAATCAGCTAGAGATTCATCATGCGAACCACGCCGACACTCATCCTCCTGCTCTTGTGCTCAATCGTGGGCCACGATGTGCTCGCACAACCTGATCGGGATTCCCTGCTCGAAGCATGGGAAGCCCATATTGCGTCACTCCCCGGTACCGCGCGGTTCGAAGCGATTGGCGACAGCGCGTACCGGTTCGAGGACACGGATCTTCCCTACGATGGCGAACTTACCATTGTCGGTGTCCTGGTCAGACCGGCCGAATCAGCGGGCTTTGAAACCGGCTACTCGCACACAGGGTTGGTCGACTTCAGGTTGACCGAAATGCCGGAAGACCGCCTGTCTTCGCAAGTCTACTACTACTGGCTTACCGATCGTCAGACCCTGCACTACTCCAAAGCGGAGGCCCGTTGGGTCGACACTACGACATTTCAAAAATCGATCACGAATATGTACAACAGCGGCACCTCCTACGGTGGCCTTTCGTTCATGCTGAATTACGGAATCTGGATATTCCTGATCGCTCTGATCATCTTCGTGTTTGTTGCTGTTGGCAAACAGGCGAAGAAAGCACGCTCATTGATGGACGATTCCGCCGCTATTAATGAGAAGGCCAAAGCGAACATCGATCGTGCGGAGGGGCTGCAAGATGAATTACTCGCGATTGCCCGCGAGAATCGCGACCTGCAGTCAGAAAACAACGAACTCCTCAGGAAGATGCTGGAAGCAATGAGCCGCCAATCGAAATGAATCGCCTTACAAAACCCTGTCAATCAAGCTATCGATCGCGGCCCTGCATTCGGGCTCATTCAGCAGGGGAACATGCCCCCGTTTTGAGACTGGTACAACCTCGAGATCGGGTTTGCGAGCCTGCATTTTCCTGACGATATCCTCGGTCAACAGGTCCGACAGAACGCCCCAGAGCAATACAGCCGGTATATTCGACAATGTATCGAACATTTTCCAGAGGTCACCTGTATTCGGTTTTAGTCTGCGTGCCGCCTCCCCTACATTGAGGTCAACATCGAGCTCCGGAATGCCCTGTTCGTTTTCCCGATAACCCCGATGCACGAGGTTCTGCCAGCCCAGGTCTGACAGTCCGGGAAAGAAATGCGCGTAGCTGCGCCTGAATTGCGCGATCGCCTCGTCCCAGCTGCGCACGGGCTTCGCACGACCGGCATTTTCTCTCACCCGTTTTGCTCCCGCAGGATTAACCTCCGGTCCGATGTCGTTCAACACAACGCCCGCGACTCTTTCGTTTTGCTGCGCTGACATTGCAATGGCACAAATTCCGCCCAGGGAGGTGCCAACCACAATGACTTTCTCGATTGCCAACGAATCGAGTAGTGTCCAGACGTCCTGTACATAGGTAGACACATGGTAGTTGCGCCATTCAGGGTCGTAGTCGGAAAGACCCCGGCCGCGGAAGTCCGGCGTAAGCACGCGGCGCCGATCACTCAGGTAGCTAGCGAGATCCTCGAAGTCCCCGCTGTTGCGCGTCAGTCCCGGAAGACAGAGAACAGGCGTGCCGCCTTTGCTGCTGGCAAAGTCCCTGTAGTACAGCCGAAGTCCGTCCGAACTTCGAAAGTAACGCGCGTTCTCGAATGGCGGCATGTTATGCGAGGCTCAATCTGTCCGCATAAGCAAACAGGCCCGCCGCGCCCCCCGTATGCAAAAAGACGATTGTGCTGGTATCCGGGAAGCGACCGTTGCGGATGTAGTCAATCATTCCGGCGAGCGCTTTGCCACTATAGACCGGGTCGAACAACAAACCCTCGAGGCGCGCGAGCATGAGGACAGCCTCGTTCATCGATTCAGTTGGCTCGCCGTAACCGGCGCCGATATAGTTGCAGTCGGCGACAATATCGTCGCGCACAACGGCGCCCGACGCGCCGACGAGATCCGCGGTCTGGCAGGCGAGCGCGTAGACGCGCTCTTCCTGCTCGTTCTGCGGTGCATTGACGCCAA
>Ga0316201_10000298_pt1 | contig 26429 bp, 18 predicted proteins | sample CS6wburrow_MG_FD_204516 | JGI IMG/M metagenome (GOLD analysis project Ga0316201, IMG submission 204516) | Coastal sediment microbial communities from Delaware Bay, Delaware, United States - CS-6 worm burrow | ecosystem: Environmental > Aquatic > Marine > Coastal > Sediment | place: USA... | reverse complement strand
TCGGCTGGCCGGCTTCGCGGTGGCATGCGCAGGACCGTGTACCTGCTGCTGGTGGGGCTGACCACGCTGTTTGCGATGAGCCTGTTATACGTGGCCTATGACAATGGCGGCCTGACACCGCTGAAAATCCTGCTGCTGTTTCTGTACGCGATCCTGATTCTGTGGATAGCCAGTTCGTTCTGGTCGGCGTCGGTGGGCTTCTGGTTGTTGATTACGCGTTACGATTATTTCGCGCGGCGCCGCACTGCCGCGGCAAATGATCTGACACCACTGCCTGTTGACGCACGCACTGCCATCCTGATGCCTTTATATAATGAAGATCCGGACCGCGTGTTCGCCGGTATCCGCGCTATCTGGCAATCCCTGCAGGCGACGGGCGAGTCCGGGCTGTTCGATTTTTTTATCCTCAGTGATAGCCGTGACATTAATACCTGGGTACGCGAGGAGTGCGAATGGTACCGCCTGTGTGAAGAAATGGGCGCCCACGGCCGTATTTTTTACCGCAACCGCAAACAAAACCTTGCCAGGAAAAGCGGCAATATTGCAGATTTTGTCGAGCACTGGGGCGGCGACTACCGCTACATGATTGTGCTCGATGCCGACAGCATCATGGCCGGCGATACCCTGGTGCGCATGGTACGCATGATGCAGGCGAATCCCGATACCGCGCTGATCCAGGCGCCACCGCTGCCGGTCAATCGCGAAACCCTGTTTGCGCGCATGCTGCAATTTGCCAGCGCAGCCTATGGCCCGATTTTTACCGCCGGCGCCGCCTTCTGGCAGCTGGGCAGCAGCAATTTCTGGGGCCATAACGCCATCATTCGGGTGGCGCCATTTGCCGCCCACTGCGGTCTGCCCAGCCTGCCCGGCAGGGAGCCGTTCGGTGGCGATATCCTGAGTCATGATTTTGTCGAAGCCGCGATGTTGCGCCGCGCCGGCTGGCACGTCTGGCTGGCGTATGAACTCAAGGGCAGCTATGAAGAACTGCCGCCGACCCTGATTGATTATGCAAAGCGTGATCGTCGCTGGTGCGAAGGTAATTTGCAGCACGCCCGGCTGGTAAACGCGCGACACCTGCACCCGGTGAGTCGGCTGCATTTTGCCATGGGCGTCATGTCTTACCTGTCGTCGCCATTGTGGTTGCTGTTCGTACTTTTCACCGGTATCGATGCCTACATCCAGGCGCAGGTGATCCCGGTGTATTTCTTCGGTGATCGTATCGAACCTGTGTGGCCGGTTTCATTCAGGGTCGAAATGAATATCGTGTTGATATTTACCCTGGCGATGTTATTTCTGCCCAAACTCATGGCGCTGATTGTGATTGCAACCAGCCGCACACGGCGGCGTGGGTTTGGTGGCATCCTGCGTGCGAGCTTTAGCGCGCTGCTGGAGACGCTGTTTTCAATTCTGCTCGCACCCATATTAATGCTGTTCCAGTCGAAGTTTGTCTGGGCCATTTTGTTTCGCCGCAGTATCGGCTGGCCAACGCAACAGCGTAGTGACCATCGCACACGTTTCAGTGAAGCGTTTGCTGCACACGGCATGCATACGTTAATCGGTCTCGCAGCCGGGCTGGTCAGCTATTTTTATGTGCCTGATTATTTCTGGTGGTTATCACCCGTGCTGTGTGGCGCAATACTTTCTATACCGCTCTCGATGCTTTCCAGTAGCAGTTTGCTGGGGCGTATAACACGCCGTATCGGGCTGTTCATAATACCTGAAGAACGCCAACGACCCGAGGTGCTGGAATATTTCAATGCAGCAATACTCGAATCCGGGCGACGTGCAACTGACGCCTGTGATGCATTGCACTCGCCCTATGCGCACGCGCTGCACACCGCGCTGTTACCCAACGAAGTCCTGGGCCGCCGGCAACTGCATTACCTGCAGGGGCTGTTGTACAAAGTGACGGAAGACGGTCTTGCATCGCTCACTACAGACGAACTGCGCGATGTATTCTCACACGCGGCCTCGTTGCGTGAAATGCACAGCTGGATCTGGACCAGGGACCAGCCTTTGAGTTAAGCAAGCTCTGAGGAATTCAGAGCTTGCTTGATATAATTTTTACATGGCGAATATTGAATGAAAAAAATTACCATTATCGGTGCAGGTTTTGCCGGGCTTTCTGCAATCAGGCAATTGCGCAGGCAGGATAAACACTGCGAAATCACCCTGGTGGCGCCGCGTGCAGAATTGCAGTATTTGCCCAGCCTTATCTGGGTGCCCAACGGTCTGCGCAAACGTGAAGACATTATCGTGCCGCTGGAAAATTTCTTTCGTCGCAAGCAGGTGAGGTTTATTCAGGCCAGTGTTACCGGTTTGCGTGATGGCGGGCGGACTGTCGAGACGGATGATGGCGACATCAGTAATGATGGACTGATCATTGCCAGCGGTGGCAGGTTTATTAAAAAACTGCCCGGTATAGAGCATGCTATTACACCCTGTGAAGGCATTGATGCGGCTGAAAAAATTCGTGACCGGCTCGATGCAATGAATGGCGGCACGATTGCGTTCGGTTTTTCCGGTAACCCCAACGAACCCTCGGCGATGCGCGGTGGCCCGATGTTCGAGTTTCTGCTGGGCACCGACACGCTGCTGCGCAAACGCGGTGTTCGTGAAAAATTCAGGCTGGTGTTTTTTAGTCCGGCTGCTGAGCCCGGTAACCGGCTAGGACCAAAAGCGGTGGGCAAACTGCTGGGTGAAATGCAAAAACGCGGCATCGAGACACATCTGGGCCACAAGCTTAAAGCGTTTGAGTCCGGCAAGGTGATCACTGAAGGCGGCGAGTTTGATACCGACCTGATAATTTTTATGCCCGGGATGACGGGTAACACCTGGTTTGATAATAGTGAATTACCGCGCTCGGCAGGCGGCCTGGTTAAAGCCGACCGGCACTGCAAAGTTGAATCAATGCACGCGGTTTATGTTGCCGGTGACTCGGGCAGTTTTCCCGGTCCGGCCTGGATGCCAAAGCAGGCACACATGGCCGACCTGCAGGCGGAAGCCGCGGCGAAAAATTTGCTGGCGGAACTCGATGGTGCAAACGCCGATGCTGTTTTCAAAATTGAACTGATCTGCATTGTCGACAGTAATGACAAGGGAATTCTGGTTTCACGTACCGAAAGCAAGAACATGATGTTGCCGGGCAGTATTTTATTTCACTGGTTAAAGCGCATGTTTGAATACTGGTATTTACAGAAATACAGGTAAAGTACGCTCCGCTTCTTAATCAGCACGGCAGTCCGGTGCGACGGTCAATTCCCGAGCGGCGTTCTTCAAAATCTATCGGTTCCTGGCGCATGCGTCTATCAGCCTGCGGTGTGCGTCGATCAACCATAATGCGCAGCAGGATGTAGGCATATAGCAGGCTGAGAATTCCGCTTATCAGTGATGCCGGCAGCAGCGAGTCGACATTCGGCCCGGTGTCTGCCGGAATAAAACTGAAATCATAAAAATGTTGCATGAATGCCTGTCCCAGGCAAAGCGTGGCAAAGCTAAGCAACAGCACGACAAAAAACAGTCGATAGTAAGCAAAAGTCATGGGGCGGGATGTATATGACATACGGTTTTTACGCTCGCGAGTGAAATAGTAAACATTGTCCTGCTAATGACGCAGCATGCATGCGCTGTCCTTGGTGTCATCGTCGGTTGAGGATGTGGGTTCTTTAGCGGGATTGCTAACTTGTTGACGGAAGGAAGAAAACCGGGGACGGGCTGAATAATTATGCGCCTGCTGGCGCGATTATCGAGTCGTGTTTAAGATGCCTTGTGAAGGCATTGGCGCAATGCTTTCGCCATTTGTGCGCCGTTGATATAACGCTCTGCCTTGTTTTTCTTCATCGCCTTGTTGATTATTCGGCTCAGGCAGGCGGGGATGTCTGCGCGGATTTTCTGCGCGTCGGTCTGTTGTTCAGTGCATATTTTGTGGGTCATGCCGGCAACGCTGTCAGCGCTGAAGGGCAGTCGCCCGGTGGTTAACTGGTAGAGGGTCGATCCCAGTGAGAACAGGTCGGACGCGCCGTCTACCTTTTGGCCATTGGCCTGTTCCGGTGACATGTAGGCCGGGCTGCCCAGCATGGTGCCGGTTTTGGTGCTGCTCGAACTTGTCAGGCAGGCAACGCCGAAATCGGTGACCTTGGTGATGCCGGTGGATTCATCATAAATAATATTGGCGGGTTTGATGTCGCGGTGCACGACATCGTGCCTGTGCGCATAATCGAGTGCAGTCGCGACCTGGATGGCGATTTCCATGACCACCTCGAGCGGTAACAGCTTGTCAGGATTTTTGTGTGCAGAGAGGTCGGTGCCCTTGAGATAATCCATCGCGATATAGGCCAGTTCCTGCTCTTCACCAACATCGTAAATTGTCACAATGTTCTGATGGCTAAGTCGGCCTGCAGTCTCGGCTTCGCGCAGAAAACGTTTTCGTATATCGTCGACTTCGTCTGCATCGAATTCTTCTGACAGCGCCATGGTCTTGATGGCAACCGTGCGACCGATCTTCGGGTCTTTGCCGAGATACACCCTGCCCATGGCGCCCTGGCCGATTTCTTCAATGATTTCATAACGCCCAAGTACGGGTTTTTGCAGCCCGGCATCACTGAGTATCAATGTGCCCTGCGTGGTGTGTTTGCCGGCGTTGGGCAGGATCACCATGTTTTGAACGTCACGGTTTTTCTTTAAACGTTTTTTACAATCGCGGTAGCCGCTGCGATGTTGTTCGATATAGTTGAATACCATTTCCGCCTTGCTGAACTGTCGGCGGCGTTCAAAGTCGAGGCCAAGGCTGTAGAGCCTGTCGAGCAGGGTGTCATCAATCCGGCATTCGCGATATTTTTCAAACGCCTGGTCGAGCTGGCCCTGCGCATGCAGGTTTTGACCAAGACTGAGATTGGATTCAAACAGGTCTGCGCGGGTGCGATGATGAGCTTCGTCAATTTTTCGAATCGTCGCGACCACCAGTGCACCGCAGCCAAGCGCGGCAGTCGGCAACATCAATGGCACCCAGAGGGCGTTAATGATCATCAGTGCAAAATAGGCAGTGACCAATACGAACAATAGCAGCAGGCTGGTGACCAGGCCTGTGAGAAAGCCGAGCCCTGGCAAGACAAATACCAGGTACAGGCCGACAACGAACAAGGCCGTCATTTGCGCGAGCAGGGCCCAGTCCGGTACCTTGTACATGTCACTGTGCAGCAGGTTATTAATCTGGTGAGCACTGACAAGTACCGGTGGCAGGGTGTCGCCACTTGGCAGGGTGACATCATCGATCAGTGATGCAGCAGTAATGCCGATCAGTACATCCTTGTTATTAAATTGTGTCGCGCTGAGATTGCTGGTGTACACATCATTAAACGAATGAATCCTGAATGCGCGGGCCCTGTTATCGGCGTTATACAACTGTGGATAAGCGCGGTAAGACGGGTCGGTGTGAATTCGAATCCCGCCCATGCTGATGTTCTGCCCCGGCTCGATGACAATATTACCGGTGGTTAAATCCAGGCTGCGCGCAGCAAACATCAGGTTGAAAGACGGGTAATAATGATCGTTGTATTTCAATACCAGTGGCATAACCAGTGCGCTACTCGTAGTGACTGAATCTTCCTGCATACCGGCATAGGTGTGGCGCGCAAACAGCGTAATTGGTGTCTGCGCCTGTTTGACCTGGGGAATGCCTGCATTGAGTACACTTGGAACATAGCTAGACAGTGCACCAGACCTGCCAGGAAAATCACTGAACGCAAATGACTCAAGCGATTCGCGATTGATGGCGGGCGCACCTTTTTTTATTTCATTACCCAGGCCATAGCTGATGGTAAGCACGGTGTTGTCAGATTTTTTCAGGCTGTTGGCCAGCGCGCCATCGGTATCGAGCCGTTGACGGGCGAGGAACAGAATGTCTTTGACAGTGTCCTGGTATTTACCGCCGTACGTATCGCGCATGGTATCGAGGCGATGCACACCAAATTCGCTTTGCGGCGTATGCAGCGGCAGGTCTACACCAATCACCCGCGCGCCCTGGCTGCTGAGCTTGTTAATCACCACGCCGAGATAACTTCTCGGCCATGGCCATTCACCAAGCTGATCGAGTGATGCCTGGTCGATCGCTATAATTTCAAGATTAGATTTCGCTTCAGGCCTGGGCGAGAGTTTTTCGCCCAGCCCATAGGCCTGCCATTCGAGCGTGGACATGAAGCCGGTCCAGCCCAGAATCAGAAATAAAAGTGTGATCAACAGGCCTGGAAACCAGCCCGCCTGCCAGAGGTGTTTGTTCGCCATGATGCCCGGATGTTACTGCTTCAGGTGTGAGTATAGACGCTATAAATTCGGTCGCCGTGTTATAACAGGTCAGGGATGGACGCCTGCATGGCTACACTTGAAATAAATATAAGCAGGCTCCGCGCACGGATATTCAATCGGTGCCTGGCCTGTTCACATCAAGTACTGCCCGCACCCGAGTGGCCAGGTCCTGTTCGCGGTAAGGCTTGCTAAGTATGTCGGTGATAGCGTGTGAAGAGAATTGCTGCGTTGCCTCTTGGCCGGTGTAACCCGAGGTGAGAAGCACTTTGAGCTGCGGATGCTTCGACCTGGCCTGTTCTGCGAGCTGATAGCCATTGAGACCACCGGGCATTAATACGTCACTAAACAGCAGCGCAATCCCGGGCTCATCGTCTAAGAGTTGCAATGCCTGTTTGCCATCGGTGGCGCATAGTACCCGGTATCCCATAGACTCGAGTGATTCTTTTGCCAGTTCCAGTAAAAATATTTCATCATCAACCACGAGGATGGTTTCATTTCCGCCGGGTATGGAATCGTTTTTTGAAATGTTTGGGCTGGATTTTTGCTGCACTGAGCCCGACGTGCGTGGCAGATAAATCTTTACCGTTGTACCCGCACCAGGTTGTGACTCAAGTTGTATGAAGCCGCCGGAGCGTTTAACAAAACCGTATACCATCGCCATGCCAAGCCCTGTCCCGTCCTTCTTGGTAGTGTAGAAGGGCTCGAAAATGTGTTCCTGAAGCTCGCTCGAAAATCCCGCACCGTCATCACTCACTGACAGTTCAATATAGTCACCGGGTTTGATGTCGTGGCCAGCAGCTGCATGAGCTTTATCGATAGAAACATTGCGGGTTGTTATGCGCAGATGGCCCTGGTTGTCTATGGCGTCACGCGCATTAATGCTGAGATTAAGCAGTGCATCTTCAAAATCACCAGTATCAATTTTTGCCGGCCAGATGTCACTGGTCAACTGGTGTGTAACTTCTATCTCTGGCCTGACCGAGCGTGCAATCAGGCTGTCCATATTTTCGATCAGCGTGTTGATATTGACAATTTTTTGATGGCCTGGCGTATTGCGTGAAAATCTCAACAATTTTTTAGTCAGTTCAGACGCGCGTTTGCCCGCTTGTAAAGCTGTATCAATGCGCTTATATGTTGTGTCTTTGTCGCGATTTAAATCCAGCTTTAGCATATCGAGATTGCCAATAATAATACCAAGGATATTATTAAAGTCATGCGCTATGCCACCGGTCAGCTGTCCAATGGCATCCATTTTTTGAGATCGTTGCAATTGTTTTTCAACCAGTTTTTGTGCACTAATATCTTCAACAAACGACCAGATCATTTTTTCACCCGACGCTTCTTCTATCAATATGCCATTGAGACGAACTGAATAGTGACTGCCGTTTTTACGAATATATTCCTTTTCATAAGGTCCATAACGGCCGTGTTGTTTCAGCATCGCCAGTTGTTCAGCTTCCTGTTCCAGATTTTTTTTCGGTGTGATATCCCAGTAGCTGAGCTTTATGAATTCATCAAATGTATAGCCCGTGGGCGACAGCAGGGCATTGTTCACTTCGATAAAAGCACCGGTGTCATAATCATTGAGTGCTATGCCAACGGGGGAGAGCTCAAACAAACGCCGCAGGCGTGTATCGCTATCACGCTTTTTCTGCATAATGCGACCTAGAATGAACAGCGGTACCAGGATTAACAGGCCAATCGAAATTATCGCATAACGAAACAGCGACGAGCTGTCTGCGTGAAGTGCCCAGCCACCTTTGGGTATGGCGGCTATTTTCCATGATCCGTACGGAAGCGCGATATCCGCTAATACTGGGTTTGATGCAAATACCCCCTCATCGCCGTAGATCAGTTCACCTTTCAGGCCAGTCGCATCCTTGCCGCGGATCGCAATATCAAGCGTTTCGCTACTATTGTACAAACCACTGGCGGTATACAGCCTGTCCACATCAATAACCGCGGAAATCATGCCCCAGAAATGACGCTCGCCCTTGGCTGCGCTGTCGATGAACACGGGTATGCGTGCGATAAAACCCTGTCCGCCCTGCACCAGGTTGACCGGACCGGCGAGAATCAGTTGACCGATGTCGCGTGCACGTGAAATAGATTCGTATTGTGCGGGGATGCTGCGGTAATCCAGGCCAATGGCGGCTTCATTGCCTGCCACGGGATTCATGTAGTGAATAACCAGGTCTGGTGCTGCGGCAATATTTCGCAGTTGCGAGTGTTCTTCAAGCAAGGGCGTCGACAAAGCAATAAAGCGTTCTCTGGACATTCTGGGTTCGGTACTGATGGCTGCCGAAAGTCCGCGCACAAGCTGTGCATTGCTGGTGATGCTGCCTTCAAGGCGTGCGCGAAGAATGCTGACTTTTTCCAGCACCGAGTCACGCAGTTTCTGTTGTTGCGCAGTGGTATTCAACTGGTCGGCAATAAATCCCAGCCCGAGCAGTCCCAGTCCAACAATGAAGACGGGTAAATAGGGATAGAATTTTTGATATCGACTACGCGTCAGATTCGTCATCGTATTTCAATATGATGAAGCCGGCGGGCATCTTGGAATTGGATAATCACTGACTAAAAGTAGCTAATAACACGATGCAGAACACTGTTTCCGAGGGGGAGTGACAGAATATAACAAATAATACTGGTTTAATGTGATGACCTTATCCCGGTAACAGTAAGATTCAAAGGGAGATCGTGCAGCGCTTGTTTGAGCATTGGGAGTGTACGCCGCCTAATTATCTGGCGGTTCGCAGCTTAGATATCGAGCTGTGTCACGTCCACATCTTTCGCGACGGCCTGGAGTTCGTCACGCCTGAACAACTCTGTGCCCGGATGTGATGCAGTCGCGCTGCCACAGCTGATGCCGAAGTGCAGCATTTGCTGTGGCGTCTCGCCGTTGTGCGCGGCGGCGATCAGGCCGGCGACCAGTGAGTCGCCGCAGCCGACCGTGGAAAGTTTATGCACGTTTGGTGAGTTACAGTGATAACTGTTATCAGCAGTCACCAGCACCGCACCGAGGTCGCCTAAAGTAACGCAGACGTATTCGATGCCTTGCAGCTGGATTTTCCGCGCTGTGGTTGCAACGTCCTGTACCGAGTCCACGCGCTGTTTCATGTGCATTTCGAGGATATAACGATTCACTCGCACCATCCAGGGTTTGGCTTCGATCGCCTGCTGCAGGGCTTCGCCATGGCTGTCCACCACGGCCTTGCCGCCCTGTCTGTTGATACGTTCGACCATCGTGCGATAGGTGTTTTCCGGCACGCCCGGCGGTAGCAGCCCGGTGAGCACGGCAATGCCGTCTGCAGTTTTTTCCAGCAGGCAGTCGCATGCCTTTGTTAATACATCGGCAGAAATTTCAGGGCCGACACTGGTGACTTCATACTGGCCGGGCGGACTGGTTTGCAAAATCGTGGTATTGAGGCGGGTTTCGCCTGTTACCCGGAACGATGTGTGCCTGTCGCCAAGAGTATCGCCCAGCAGGTTGAGCAGCAGATCGCCGCTTTCGCCACCAATGATGCTGCAGCAGTTCGCCGGTACGCCGATTTCGGTGAGCGCGCGCGCTACATTGATACCGTTGCCGCCGGGGTGGTACCAGGTCTGCCTGGCGCGCACTTTCTGGTATTCCAGCAGCTGCTGGATTTCGTAGCTGATATCGACGGCAGGGTTAAGTGCCAGTACGGAAACATGGGTTCTTTTAGTCATCGGTGTCTCCGTTTAGAGCCGGCCTTTTTTCAGCACAACGCTGCGCCCGGTCATGACCTGCGGCTGCGGTATGCCCAGCAGTTCGAGCACGGTGGGTGCAATATCCGCCAGGCCGCGACCGGTACTGAGTCTAACCGGGCCTTCGCCCATGATCAGAAATGGCACCGGGTAGGGGGTGTGCTGAGTATGGGCCTCGCCGGTGTTCGGGTCGATCATTTCGTCGCAATTACCGTGGTCTGCTGTGAGCATGATGCGCCAGTTATGTTCCAGTGCAGATTTAAATACCCGGTGGCTTTGCAGGTCCATGGCTTCCACAGCGCGAATGATGGCTTCACGGCGTGCGGTGTGCCCGACCATGTCGGCATTGGCGAAGTTGGTGACGATGAATGAATACTTGCCACTCTCAATCGCGCCGATCAGTTCATTGGCAATCTGGCCGGCACTCATTTCCGGTTGAATGTCGTAGGTTGCCACCGAGGGTGAGGGTACGATAATGCGCTCTTCCAGCGGGTGCGGCGGTTCGCGGCCGCCGTTGAAAAAATAGGTTACGTGGGCGAATTTCTCGGTTTCACTGCAGTGCAATTGTGCCAGCCCGGCTTCGCTGATGACTTCGGCCAGCACCTGGGTCGGCATCTGGGGTTGAAACAGTATCGGGAACGGGTAGGTCGCATCGTACTCGGTCATGCAGGCGAGATTTTTCAGGCGAATACCGCCACGATCAAAGCCGTCGAAATTTTCCAGCCCGCAAGCGGCGCTCAGCTGGCGCGCGCGGTCGCTGCGAAAATTGAAAAACAGTACCGGCTCGTCCGGTGCAATGCCACCGTGGCCGACCATGACTGTCGGCTGGATGAACTCATCACCTTCGCCGCGGGCATAGGCCGACTCGATGGCTTCGCGCGGGGATTCGGCAGTGAAGCCCTGGCCCAGCACCATGGCCTGCCAGGCGCGCTGCGTGCGGTCCCAGTGTTTGGCGCGATCCATCGCGCTGTAACGCCCGCTGACCGTAGCGATAAATCCTCGGCCAAGGCTGGTGAGCGATTCTTCGAGATCCGCCAGGTAACTGAGCGCGGCTTTGGGCGCTGTGTCGCGACCGTCGGTGATCATATGGATCACCGGTTCGACATTCGTGTTGCGTAACAGCGACAAAATCCCGTGCAGGTGTTCGATGTGTGAATGCACGCCGCCGTCCGACACCAGGCCAACCAGGTGCAGGCGTTTTGCGCCATTGATAATCGTCTGCCAGGCGGGAAGTTGTTCAAAATTGCCACCGTAGATCGCGTTGGCGACGCGGATCAGGTCCTGCTCGAGCACGCGACCCGAGCCCAGTGTCAGGTGGCCGACTTCGGAATTGCCAAACTGGCCGTCGGGTAAACCCACGGCTCTGCCCGAAGCCTGCAACACGGTGTGCGGATAGGAAGCAAAATAATGGTCAAGGTGTGGTGTGCGTGCCAGCGCCCACGCGTTATGCGCACGGCTGGGGTTGAGTCCGAAGCCATCGAAAATGGCGAGCAGTACAGGTCTTGGGTTCACATGATGTCCTTGCAGGTGGGATTACTCTACCACGGTTTTTTATATTTTATGCGAGATGAAATTCGAGCTATATCATATTTTGTGCTGATTCCATGAAGCACGACAGCAGCGGATTCCTGTCGCGACAGCATGCACGATAAGAGTGCACAGCTGTGACAAATTCAGGCCTGAGAATAGCGCTTGTATTTAGAGCGAATCATGACGAGACTGGCGCTAGTGAATGGTTAATAGCTAAAACAGGAGAGCCGAAATGAGTCCGTTTAAATGGGTGGCCGGGAACCTGGTTTTGATTGCGAGCATGTGCTTTATTCCAGTCATGTATGCAGGCGCCGCAGATATACCGGTTTACAAGGGTGAGCTCAGGGTTTTGATGCCTGATCAGCTGGATCGAAATTCACTGGCCTTGCAATACCGTACGAAAACCAGGGAAGTGATGGGCATCGGTATTAGCGGTTTGTCGATGACCGATATGATTACCAGGAAAGTCACCCGGCTGGAAGACCGCTCTGCGCGTATCGCAAATAACATCGTCGACGGCTTCTGGACTACCGAAATTGTCTACAGTCATCTGGATCTGTCTGGCGGGAATTATCGAATTTCGGGCCGGATAACATTTTTTCTGGCGCGGTCACAGCAATCGAGAAACTTCAGTGTTTATCTGAAACCTGCAACCACCAACAAGCCGTATGATTCGAGTATCGACTGGGGTATCAGTAATCCGCCGGAATGAAGCTGAAAAACGCTGGCGGCTGCAGATCAAATAGCCTGCTTATTTGACTCTAATTAAACAATAGCTACCGATGGACTGATGTTATGCAACACAGCATAGAGCCCGGCCTGCAGCGATCACTGTCGCTCACCCTTGTTACCTTTTACGGTATCGGCACGATATTGGGCGCGGGTATCTATGTGCTCGTGGGCAAGGTGGCGGGCGAAGCAGGCATGGCTGCGCCGCTGTCGTTTTTAATCGCATCATTGCTGGCCGGATTCTCGGCATTTTCTTATGCAGAACTGTCGTCACGCTATCCACGAAGCGCGGGTGAGGCGGTATATATTCAGCAGGCGTTTGGCAAACAGCAATTATCCATGCTAATGGGATTTTTGATTGTTGCAATAGGCCTGGTGTCGAGCGCTACATTGGTCCACGGTTTTACCGGTTATCTGAATGTTTTTTTTGAGTTGCCGTCGATTTTGGTCCAGCTGCTTGTCATCAGCATACTGGGAATTATCGTGGCATGGGGAATTGGTCAGTCGGTCATCATCGCCAGCGTGCTCACTGTTCTGGAAATCATTGGCTTGTTGATTATTCTCTGGGTGACGCGCAATAACCTGTTGCTGGCGCCTGCTTCGATTGAAACGCTATTGCCCGTCGCGGATAGCAGTATCTGGATTGGCGTGATGGCCGGAGCGTTTGTTGCTTTTTATGCGTTTGTGGGGTTTGAGGATATAGTCAATGTTGCCGAGGAAGTCATTCAACCACAAATCAACCTCCCGCGCGCAATCGTTATCTCGCTGGTATTTACCACGGTGTTATATTTTCTGGTATCTACTGCCAGTGTGATGTCCGTCTCGCCAGAATCGCTTGCCCAAAGTGATGCGCCGCTGGTCATGATCTATGAACAACAAACCGGCAGGCCCGCCACGGTAATTGCCCTGATCAGCGTGTTATCGGTGCTCAACGGTGCTTTAGTACAGGTGGTGATGGCGTCGCGCGTTTTGTATGGCATGAGTCACCAGGGCTGGATTCCGCGATTTATCGGCAGAGTGCACCCTGTTAGCAGAACGCCGGTGATTGCAACGGCACTGGTATCGGTTGCAATTTTATTGCTGGTGCTATGTCTGCCGATTTTAAGCCTGGCAAAAATAACCAGTTTTATTACCCTGCTGGTGTTTAGCCTGATAAACCTGGCGTTGTTAATCATTAAACTTGGCGGCGAAAAACATCACGCGTTCAGTGTGCCCGTCTGGGTACCGTTAATGGGCTTTACGGTTTGCGCCAGTTTTGTCAGTTTCCAGGCATATCGACACCTGTTTCATCAGGGCGGGTGATAGCCCGCCAGACAGTCGCGAATCAGAGCGCTTCAAAATAACTCAGCATTTGTGCGCGTTGTTTTTCGGTGGGCAATCTGCCAAACCCGGCCTGTAAATTATCTGCCATGTGTTTAACTTTGGACGTGGCCGGTATCGCGCAGGTCACGGCCGGGTGCGACACCACGAATTTCAGAAAGAACTGGCCCCAGCTGTTGCAGTCGATGTCCTGTGCCCATGCAGGCAGGGGTTTGCCTTTAACATGTTTGAACAGGTCGCCGCGCTGGTAAGGACGGTTGATAATTACCGCGATGCCTTTGTCGCGGGCGATAGTCAACAGCGGTGATTCGACTTCGCGATCCGCGATGTTGTAACTCAGTTGTACAAAATCAAACGCGTGCTTACGCAATGCATCACTCAGCACATCATGCGATCGACCATGCGAGGTAGTGATACCGATATAACGAATCTTATTATCTGCTTTCATTTGTTGCAGGGTTTCAAGATGGGTTTTCCAGTCGACCAGGTTATGGATTTGCATCAGGTCAAACCGCCTGATGCCCCATTGCTTGCGGGATTCTTCCATCTGGTCGATACCGGCCTGCCTGCCCTCGGTCCAGACCTTGGTGGCGGCGAATAAAGATTGCCGGTTTTTAACCCCGGGCAGTAATTGCCCTATCACCTGCTGGGCCGAGCCGTACATAGGTGATGAATCGATCATGCCGCCGCCCATGTCAAAAAAGGTTTGCATGACTTTATGCAGCTCGGCGATCAGTTCGTCGTCACCACTGGCATCAAAGGTGCGCGAAGTACCCATGCCGATAACCGGCAGCTGTTCACCCGTTTTGGGGATTGCCTTGCGAATCTGGCTGGTTGCTGCAACTGTCGTGCCGGGCAACATCAGCCCGGCGCTGAACGCGGTTACCAGTTCCAGCAACTGGCGACGACTTATACGTGTTGTGTGTTTCATAATGCGCACCTCATCAGCGTTATTTAGTTTCTGCAAGCCGTGTCTGTTTTCGACCCAGGCCAAATGCAATCCATGCCCACACCAGTGCCAGCGGCACTGCAATCAGCGCGATCGAGGACAGGCCCAGGCCAAGACTGCGCATGCCGGCATACACCCAGGCACTGATGGCATCGCCGCTGCGATACACCACTGTATCAATAAAGTTCTTGGCTTTGTACTTCTCTTCACGCTCGAGCACCACGTAAAGCATTTCGCGCGCCGGCCGCATGATGGCGTAATTTCCCGCGCGGCGAATGATCTGCACAGTGACTAATACCGTCAGCACCGGTGCAACACCGAGCACACTAAAGCCCACTGCGAGCAATACCGGGATGATGGCCAGCACGGCTGCAATTCCAAACCACCTGATCAGGCGGCTGGTCAGGAACAGTTGTAATAGCAGGGTGAGCGCATTCACCGCCAGGTCGATGGCGGCAAACACCGCGGTGCGCTGGTCTGAATCAGTGAACGCATCGCGCACAATTTGTGCCTGCATTAAATACAGAAACGTCGCCAGCGTGGTAAACAGCAACATCAGCAGGCAGATGCCGAGCAGGTAGGGCGAGCGCACAACATCGGTAAAGCCGGACCAGAGGCCGCCGCCGATGCGTGTTTCAGCGTGATTGCCGGGGACCTGTTTTTTGTCTGCTGGATGTGAATCTGACCAGCTCGACAGCCGGGCAATACAGAGCAGGGCCCATGACAGGAACACCGCCGAGACCAGCAGCAGGTTGCGCGCACCGATAGTTTGCACCAGCAGGGCAGCGATTGCCGGGCCGGCGAGGGCGCCGACGGTGCCGCCGGCGGCGATAAAGCCGAACAGCCGACGCGCCTGTGCGTTGCTATAGATGTCGGCCATAAAACTCCAGAACACCGACACCACGAACAGGTTAAACACGCTGGTCCAGATGAAAAACGCACGCGCTACAGCGGCAGGCGTTTGCTGGCCGCCCATCAATACATAAAACAGCAGCAGCATGCTGATGAAAAAACCATACACGTAAGGTAGAAATTGTCGCCGCGGGAAACGTGAGCTGACCCAGCCAAACGCGGGTACGATGGCAATCATCACCAGCAGCGTGCCGGTAAACAGCCACTGCAGGTTTTCGACCCCACCGAGTATGCCCATTTCGTCACGCATTGGCCGAATAATGTAATAGCTGCACAACAGCGCAAAGAAATAACTGAAAGACCACAGCAGTGCGCGGCCTTCGCCAGCTTCGACCTGGACAAAACGGAAAACTGTCGAGCGAACCCGGGAAATGGCTGGCATCATGCGCTGACTCCAGTATGGACGTAGCCGGTAGACTAGCTTATCTTGAAACAGTCAATATGCACTATCATACACCCTGCGATATCTGAACGAGCCTGTCACAGGCCGGTCGCGTGGCGTGAATCATTATGGTGCCGAAGCACCAGTTGTGTGCGCTGAATTAATGATGGCATAAAGCGGGTATGAAATATCCCGCCGTGTTCAGGCATTTAGTTACACTGGTAAATCTGGCATAACTCTTGATTGCCAGTAATGAAATCTATTAAAACAGGCGCGAGGTTTGATTCCATGAGTAACGACATTATCCCGTTAACAATGTGTTCTGCAGTCGTTACCCTCGACCAGTATGTTCCCGGCTGGACGCTGGCGGATTTTATCGGCGATGCAAAACCCGGCCCGCGTCGTTATGAACATTATGTCCGCTTCAATACCCCGTTTTCGAACATACCGCTGGTGCACGCCGGTATTGCCGGCTTCGATATCGATAATCGCGATACCGGTCGACTGGGTCTGGCGGTTGAAGATATTAATCGCGAAGGTTTCAAGCTGGTGATCAGGACCTGGATGCATACGCGTGTGTACCAGGTCGAGGTCAGCTGGCTGGCGATAGGCAATGCATGAGACGGATGCACGTCGTTATAGATTAATCCAGCTGATAAAAAATACGCTGGCTTTCAACAATGTCAGTTAGCTATTTTTTGTTTGATGATAGCAACGCAGCGTCTGCACGGGGTGTCAAAAAGTATATCAGATGCGCTGTGCCTTCCAGTATTTCTTGCGCCAGTAGACATTGTTCATGTTTGAGATAGTAACGCCCTGGCTGGTCGAGGCATGGAGGAACTTCCGGTTACCCAGGTAAATGCCGACATGTCTTTTTGAAAACCCGGTTTTAAAAAATACCAGGTCACCCGCGGTCAACTGCTGTTTTGAAATCGGTGTGCCTGTTCTTGATTGCTGCTCTGTCGAGCGGGGTAAATTAATACCAAATTTATTTCGATAAGTCAGGTAAACAAAGCCCGAACAATCGACCCCGCGTTTACTCAGGCCACCGTACCTGTACGGTGTGCCTTTCCATTCACGATGCTGGGTCATTAACCTGGATTGAGTCGTTGAATCATTTGCAGATAGCTTGCTTGCGGGCGCAGGTTTATACGGTGTGTTACTGCAACCGGTGAGTACCATGCTAATAAGTGCAAGTCTGCTTATCAGTAGTATGTATTTCATTACGATTACCAGATGCCGATCCACAATTCGGATCATCAAAGTGAAATGCGCCTGAATGTATCGACAGTTGAATGAATGCCAAATTCAGTCTTCAGCCTGATCTATCAGTAGCTATAGCGTAAAACCGGGCTGTTGACTGGCTCCGCTGTGTAAAATTATTGCTTTATTAGCGTTTATTAATATCCCTGTCATCAGTTGCATTGAGTTCCACGGGCGATCGGCTGTGCGCGCCTTGCGTATTCACTTGGTACTTGCATTAGAAAAAATCATTACGCTCGTCATCTGACGTCAGCTCGAATGATCTTCGACAAGATGGGCCAAAAATAGGGAATTCCCTGATGGTGGCATGGTAGCGATGATGCCTAAAATACGCCCGTATCAACAAGACAGGGATGTCGACAGGGATGTATGGGTATATCGAGAGAAGTTGACAGGGACGTCGACAGGGATGTTTTGTCATCTGCAGGGTGCGACGCGGGTGAGCAGGTTCAAGAGGTGGTAAAGATGTCAATGCAGAGTGTTAAAACGGTGTTTCAAGACGAGATTGCAGAGGAGCTGACTGCAGAAGCGAAGTCGAATATGTTCATCGCGCCGCAGTGGCGGGATCCGGTGAGACGCCATGAGATGATCGCACGTAATGCTTTCAAACGCGCCGAGAAGCGTGGCTTTCGCGGGGGAGACCCGGTGGCCGACTGGCTTGAAGCCGAAGCGGAAGTTGATCACATACTCAATATGAACGTCTAATTCAAGAAAGCTCTGATGTGTTATCCATGAATTATCAGAGCACGAAGCAGGTAACTACGATTTTACCTTGTTCTTCATATTCAATTAGTTAAGGTCATTGCAATGGCTGCACATCCATGTGCTGCGGAAACTCTGAATAAATCAGAGTTTCCTGAACTGTTGCGTGCATTTGTGTGCTAACGCAGGTGTTTATTATTTTCAGGCTGTCATTTACATGCTGTCATGTATTAGCATGATCATGCGCCTGGCCCGTCGTTGCTGACTTGTATTACTGCAGCTCAGCGCCTGCAACGCACGGTTGTTCCCTTGCCGGGTGATGATTCAATTTCCAGGTGGAAGCCGATAATGCTGGTCCGGTAGTGCATGATACGTATACCCATGCTTTCGTCATTGACCTGGTCCATTTTAAAACCGCACCCATCGTCACTGACAGCCACTTCAAAATCTTTCTTGTTGCCTTGCAGGGTAATCTTGATGTGGTTTGCCTGTGCGTGTTTGACCGCATTATTGACCGCTTCCTGAACGATCCGGAAGATCTGCATCGCGTCGGTGCGGTCCTTGATGTCGGCACTATGGCGATCTTCGAACTGGCACTCTATTCCAGTGTGGGTGCTAATATCGTGCGCCAGCATGGAGAGTGCGTCCTTCAGTCCCTCGGGCGTGACCGGGACCGGCGCCAGGCCGCGGGATAATGCGCGTGCGTTGCTGATTGCCAGTTGTAGTTGCGCGATCATTTCATCCAGCAGTGCGGCTTCCGGTAGATTTCGACTGGCAAGGTTTCGTTTCAGACCGGTCGCCAGCAAACTCAGGCCGGTTAACTGCTGGCCCAGGCCGTCATGAATATCCTGCCCGATACGCTCCTGTTCGCGGGTGCTTATGTCGGCAATCTGTCGCTGCAGTGTTTTCTGTACGCTAAGATCACGAATGATGCCAACGAAGATACCGATATGATCAATCTGGGTAACTGTCAGTTCCAGTGGAAGGGTTGAACCATTCTTGTGTCGACCCTGCAGTTCCCGCGGCTGTTTCATAATCCGGGGCTCGCCAGTCCTTATATAGCGTGCAATATAGCCATCATGTTGTTCGCGATGCGGTGAGTGCATGAGCAGGCTTACGTTGTGGCCGATAGCCTCTTTTGCGGCATAACCAAACAGCGTTTGCGCCGCGTTGTTGAAATCGGTTATTACGCCGTCTGTGCCGATAACCACGATCGCCTCGGCGGCGTTGTCCATCACCGCGCGCAGCCGTTCTTCGCGCTCATGCAGGGCTCTTTCAGATTCATGGCGACTGGTAACATCGTGCAGTATCCAGACTTCGTGGTCATCGAACTTGTAGGCAGCGTATTCGATGAAACGCTGTGCACCATTTTTCTGCGTGAGCGCTATCGGCCCCGTTTGCCTGGGAAAGCAGGCCTCGCGTTCGCGCTGGTATCGCTGTCGAATATCAGCGGCATGTTCACCATAGAGTTTTGTAAACCACTGATCCATAGTTGCCAGTTCATCCCGGCCATAGCCGGTAATTGCTTCCGCCGAGCGGTTCATCACCAGGTGATCGTTCTCACGATACACTGCACCTGCCGGCAGGTGCTCGACCATGTTTTGTAGTCGATCAGTTACTACCTGCAAGGCATCTAACTGGCGGCGTTCGCTAATATCGCGCTCGGTTGTTGCTATGGCAGTTACCTGGCCGGTCTCATCATATAGCGGAGTCACGGTGATCCAGACGTCAAGTATGTGTCCGTCTTTCGCCAGGCGGCTACTATCGTATGAGTTGATATGCTCGCCGCGAACGATGCGCTGCAGGTATTGCCTGGTATCCGCCTGTTTGTCTGCAGGCACCAGGTCGCAGATATTCATCTGCAGGGCTTCAACTGCGCTGTAACCGTAAAGTAGTTCCGCGCCGCGGTTCCAGGCGGTGATCTCACCGTCACGACCGAGCACCGCAATTGCATCACTCGAATCATGCAGTATCGTCGCCATGCGTCGCGACTGTTGTTCTGATTTAATGCGTTGCGTAACATCGATAAAACTCACCACCAGGCCTTCGATACGATTATCTGCGGTACGGTAAGGCATTACGCGGCGCATGTAATGACGCTTGCCGACGGCGCTGAGTTCATGTTCCACGGGTGTCAGTGTGTCCAGCACCTGGCGGGCATCTGACAACAGGCTTTCGCTGGTAAAATCCGTGGCGAAGGTACTGATCGGGCGGCCAATGTCGGTGCCGAGCAGGCCCAGCAGTTTACCTGTGGCCGGGGTGAACTGGCGGATACGAAAACCGGTGTCGAGAAACAGGGTGGCGATGTCTGCGCTGTTGAGCAGGTTGGTCATGTCGTTGTGCGCCTTGTCCAGCTCTTCTACCTTGTCCTGCAACTGGCTATTAACTGTACTCAACTCTTCGTTGAGCGATTGCAGTTCTTCCTTCGAGGTTTCCAGTTCTTCGTTGGCCGACTGAAGTTCCTCGTTCATCGACATGATTTCTTCGTTGGACGCTTTCAGTTCCTCGTTTGAAGTTTCCATGTCCTCAATCGTGGTTTGCAGATCATCGCGCGTTGCTTTCAGCTCATATTCCAGCTCACGCACCAGCGAGGATTCTTCCTGGGCTGCAGTTTCTGTCACGGCGCCTGCCGCGGCTGGCACGGCCGGTTCACGCTTGTGAAACGTGACCAGCAACAATCCCTCGGCCTGTTTCGGTTCGATGATGGGTTTGACAGTAATACTGCAGGGCAGCCAGCTGCCATTGTGTTTGACCCGCGCGCTGCTATCGCTGACGGGCTGATTGTCATGAATCGCCTTGTGGCAGGCTGAGCGCAGCCTGGTCTGCAGGCCCTGACGGGCCATGGCAACCAGGTTTCGAGTGGGTTCGCCGCTGGGAGGTTGCAGAAAATCGCCGGTTTCACCCTGGAAGTACAGAACTTCGTAATTGCGATTGATCAGCACCGAAGCGGGGGCATAGTCATCCAGCAGCTGGCGTTGCGTGAGCTCGGCAAAATTCAGCTCATGCCGCGCGACCTGCCTTGAGATCGGCGGCAATATACCCTTGTGATGATAACCGGGGGAAATCGGGAATTCGACATTGGCACGCCGGGTAGGCCCGATGCGACGGAAAATGCGCCACTTTTTCGACACGGTTTCAAACAGGTCGAGATGTCGTCCCACGGTCTCTGATGAGCCGAGGAACAGGTGGCCGTCCTGCTTCAGTGCGAAGTGAAACAGCGAGATTAATTTTCGCTGCACTTCCGGTACAAGGTAGATCAGCAGGTTGCGGCAACTGATCAGGTCGAGCTTCGAGAACGGTGCATCGCTGATCAGGTTCTGTGCCGCGAACACGACGAGTTCGCGAACCTGTTTATTCACCTGGTAGTGATTGCCCTTCTGGGTAAAGAAGCGCGACAGCCGTTTGGACGGGATGTCGGCTGCGATACTGATCGGATACATGCCGGCGCGTGCAATTTCCAGCGCAGCTTCATCGATGTCGGTCGCGAAAATTTGTATGTTGAGCGGTTTTTGCGCGTCTGAGAATTGCTCTATCAGTAGCATGGCGATCGAATACGCTTCTTCACCTGTGGCGCAGGCGGGGATCCAGATACGCAGCGGGATGTCGGATATAGTGCGCTCGACCCAGTGCGCGATGACGTGTTCTTTAAGCGACTTGTAGGCCTCTGCATCACGGAAAAAACCGGTCACACCGATCAGCAGGTCGCGCAACAGGTGTTTGGCTTCGTCAGGATTATTGCTGAGAAATTCGCTGTAGTCGCTAAGCTGGTCTATATGGTTCACTCCCATGCGGCGTAGCACACGGCGCATGATCATGTTTTTACGGTAACTGCGAAAATCATATTTTGAGTGCGCCTGCAGCAGTTCGAGCACATGGTCGAGTTGTTCACGCTCAACTTCCGCCGCCGTCTTAGGTTCCCAGGCACCGCTCACGTAAGCGTGCTGCACGTACTTGATCAGGGCAGCGGCCATTTTATCCGGCGGCAGGATGTAATCGACAATGCCGGCATCGATTGCGTTTTGCGGCATGGCAGTATATTCGGCGGTGTCAGGCTGCTGCACCATGGTCAAGCCGCCGCTCGCCTTGATGGCCTGCAGGCCGAGTGTGCCGTGTGAACTTGTGCCGGAGAGAATGATGCCGATGGCGCGTTCTTCCTGATCCACAGCCAGCGTACGCAGAAAGTGGTCGATGGCGGTATCGACTCTTTGTGACGCCGGTGGCTTTGACAACTGCAGTCTGCCGTTTTGTATCGCCAGGTATTTCGCCGGGGGAATGATGTAGACGTGGTTGGGCTCGATGCTGATATCATCATTGGCCTCACAGACCGGCATTTCGGTCTGGCGGGCCAGCAGTTCAACCATCAGGCTCTGGTGGCCGGGGTCCAGGTGTGGCACCAGTACAAATGCCATGCCGCTGTCGGACGGCATGTGAGAAAAGAAAGTTTTGAAGGCGGCGAGGCCACCTGCAGAGGCGCCAATTCCCACAATAGGACAAGAATTCCGATTGCTTTTTGTAGCAGCGACAGTTTTATCCGTGGCAGATTCTTCCAGCCTGGATTTTTTTTGACCTGTTTTTTTTTGGCTGGGCCTGGGCATAACTATTCGCTCGTGTCACCGCTGATAAGCCCTGTGGGCTGAATGTGTAGTGATTGTACACGCAGATTAGAACTGGATGTACGGCGGGCGATCACAGCAGGATTGAGGCCACCGCGATGCGTCTCAGCCAGGGTAATCGGTCAGGGTAATGGGTGAGGGTATTTCCAGACGCGGTGCTCATATGCGATCTATCGTCCACTGTATTGCAAAACGTGTCAGTTCACTCGCAGAGTTAAGTCCCAGTTTTAATTTAATATGCGCCCGATGTGACTCGATGGTTTTAACGCTGAGGTGAAGCTTGTCGGCAATCACGCTGGTTGAACTGCCATGGCCGATAAGCTCAAACACTTCCAGTTCGCGATTCGATAATTGTTCAACCGGTGATAGTTCCTGGTCTGGTAAATTGTCCGAGAATTGCGTCGCAAGACGCTGGTGCATTTCAGGGCTTAAGTAGACACCACCATTGAGTACCTGTCTGATAGCCACGATGACTTCCTCGCCCGCTTTCTGTTTGTTGATATAGCCTTTTGCTCCGGCGCGCAGGGCGCGTTCCGCGAACAGATCTTCATCGTGCATGGATGAAACCAGAATCAGGATCTTCGGCTCTATTGCATGAATACGTTTGATGAGTTCCAGGCCGCTGCCATCGGTCAACGACAGATCAACAATTGCCAGCTCAGGCACATCGTGCGCGATTAATTGCAGCGCCTCGCTCACCGAGGCTGCTTCGCCATAGATACTGAAGTCGGGCTCTGATTCAATCAGCATGCGAAAACCGCTGCGCACCAGCGGGTGATCGTCGACGATCATGATTCTGTTTGACTGCATCGAAATCTCGTGTTGATTATGACTGGGCTTTCCGTTTACTCCAGGAATGTCGTAACTTGAATGCAGCGAGACGGCTCCGAATCAGGTTTCATTTCAGTGTCTCAGCGAAACGCCAGCATCATGGCTGCAACTCACCCTGCGATTTAAATATCTCAGTACACGCGGGCCAGCATATCACCATTGTACGCTCCATCCGGGCAATTGCCATGCAGAAAAAAGCCGGCCCCATAGCGGCCGGCTAAAACGGCTGGCACACGCCTGCAGCATGTGCCAGCTCGAGGAAATTGCTAATCAACTTTGATGTTGCGGCGTTTCGCCCGCGCGAGCTTCGGTAGTCTCAGTTCGAGTACACCATCCTTGAATTTGGCCTGTGACTTATCAATATCCACCTCGGCCGGCAATGACATGCTTCGACTAAAGGCGCCCTGGGTGATCTCGCAGCGATAGTATTCGCCTTTCTCTTCTTTTTCTTCTTTCTTTGAAGAGCCCTTGATGGTGATGGTGTTGTCGGTCATCGACACTTCGATATCCTTCTTGTCGACGCCGGGCAATTCAGCCTTTATGAAAACCTCGTCATCACGGTCGATGACATCGACTTTAGGCATACGCACGTCAAGCGATGTCGAAAAGCGTGCGCCAGAAGGCCATCCCAGGCGGTGTTGATGTAACCAGCTTCTCGGAAACAGGTCTTCGACCCAGCGCTCCATGTCTTCAAACGGGGTCAATAGATGCTTCGGACTATGCCGGCCGGAAGTTTTCTCTTTTTTGACTGGAATAACTTCAGACTTTGCATTTGCTTGCGCCATAACTCCCCCTCCTTCACAGGGGTGCTGTTATTGATATGTGAGTAAATGTACGCCGATCAAATTTGTATCACTATCAGGGTTTCCCCTAAATCGTCACCCAGGGAGGGTCTGGATAAAACAATCGAGTTGTTGCCGGCGTTAAAAATACGTATGGCGATGTTCGCAGTAGTCCACGCCCGCTGGTATGGCGGCCGTTGAGTGCTGGCGTGTGATAAAGGCCCTGATGTCAGGTACGGGCTGAATGGTCCTGAAATTCGGGGTTTCCCCTATAGCTGGTTTGCACAATTAATCCCATAGTTAGCCAGCTGCACCGAAATCAGCCTGCTTGAGCGGCGAAAGGGAGAAGATAATGACAATAGATAAACGCAGTACCATGCGCAAGTCGCTACAGCTAAGTGTAGATATATACAATTGTGGCAGCTACCTGGGTCGCGGCACAACGCGGGACATCCATATCGACGGCGCCTTTATCGAGGGCTGCGCGGACGGGATTTTACAGAATGATATTTTAGAGTTGTATATTTTCTCCAGTGAAGATGATCAACTGCCAGTATTTCTGACGGCCATGGTGGTGCGCAATTCCAGCCAGGGCGTGGGCGTTCTGTTCGGCTGTGGTGAGCGGGAATTCAGGTGGCTACTCAGTACCCTGGGCAAGATCAGCGGCAATGGCGGCATGCATGAAGCGGCGCATGCTGGCTCAACCGTTCACTAAATCTACCCTGTTTACTAAAGCTCAGGCGGAATAAAGCAGGCTGCTACGAATATTATTGTTGAAAATAAAGCGTCGAGAAATTTTGTTTTAAGCTGAGTTGAGGAATGTCCCGGTCCATCGGCTCACGTCATATTTGTTGAAGCCGTTGCGATCGCAATAATCAGTATCAGATCACTGGCATCACTAATAATGCAGTAATCGAATTATTCGCCTTAATGAATTATCGTTGGTTCATGTCTTTATAATCACGCCTGGCGGGGCCCACATATAACTGCCTTGGCCGCCCGATACGCTGGTTGTCTTCTCCGATCATTTCCATCCATTGTGCTACCCAGCCTACGGTACGTGCAATTGCGAACATCACGGTGAACATATTGGTTGGAATGCCAATCGCCTTGTAGATCAGCCCGGAATAGAAATCGACATTGGGGTAGAGGTTGCGCTGAATAAAATACTCGTCACTTAATGCAATTTCCTCGAGTTTTAACGCCAGCTCAAACATGGGATCATTGTCCTTGCCCAGTTTTGCCAGCACCTCGTGGCACATGGCGCGAATAATGCGCGCACGCGGGTCATAGTTCTTGTAAACCCGATGGCCGAATCCCATAAGTCTGAATGGATCACTTTTGTCTTTTGCGCGTTGAAGAAATTTGGGTATGTTTTTTACATCGCCTATTTCTTTCAGCATGGATAATACTGCTTCATTGGCGCCGCCATGTGCGGGGCCCCACAATGCCGCGATGCCTGATGCAATACACGCGAATGGATTGGCACCGGAGCTGCCTGCAAGGCGTACGGTTGAGGTGCTGGCATTTTGTTCGTGGTCAATATGCAATATAAAAATCAGGTCGAGAGCTTTTTCTGCAATCGGGTCAACTACGTATTTTTCGCAGGGCACCGAGAACATCATGTTCAGCAGGTTGCCGGTGTAACTCAGCGAGTTATCCGGATAGACCTGGGGTTCGCCAATAGAATGTTTATAACTTGCTGCGGCTATTGTCGGCATTTTTGCAATCATTCGGTGCGCGGCAATCTGGCGGTGCTGTGGGTTGCTGATATCAGTTGAGTCGTGATAGAACGCAGACAAGGAACCGACCACGCCGACCATGATCGCCATCGGGTGCGCATCATGATAAAAACCGCCGAACAGCTGTTTCAATGATTCGTTCAGCATGGTGTGCTTGACGATTATTCGGTTGAAGTTTTTTTGTTGCTTGCGATCTGGTAATTCACCGTGCAGCATGAGGTGAGCGACTTCAAGAAAACTGCTTTTTTCTGCGAGTTGTTCAATTGGGTAACCGCGATACATCAGGTCACCATTGCTTCCATCGAGGTAAGTCAGTGAACTCTGGCAACTGGCTGTAGAGAGGAACCCCGGGTCATAGGTGAAGTAACCCATCTCGCGAAAAAACCGGCCGATGTCTACCGCCCGTGGCCCGAGTGTTGGGTCAAGTACGGGCAGTTCAATCTGTTTGCCGGTTTTGTTGTCGGTAATGGTAACAGTGTGTTCGCTCATTAGACTTCATCCTGTAAACAGTGTGTCGGTCGGCAAGATCAGGGTTGCGCACGGGTATCACTAATATAGCAAGTTTGACCCCATCCACAACCTGCAGGGCTTAAAAGCTGTTTAATTGTGACGAGTAAGTCTGGTCTCAGTGGCGCGGTGTGGCGC
>Ga0316201_10000297_pt1 | contig 26467 bp, 23 predicted proteins | sample CS6wburrow_MG_FD_204516 | JGI IMG/M metagenome (GOLD analysis project Ga0316201, IMG submission 204516) | Coastal sediment microbial communities from Delaware Bay, Delaware, United States - CS-6 worm burrow | ecosystem: Environmental > Aquatic > Marine > Coastal > Sediment | place: USA... | reverse complement strand
GGGGAATGGCTCCCGGTGGTCCGCTTGATTTCCCCAAAGAATGTCCCCGCCCCTGTCCTCTCACGTTGTCGCAATGAAAGCGGGTCTGTCTGTTCGTTGATGCTTTTGTGGCAGTCTCACTGACATGGCCGGTGCGGGCGACCAGGGCTCGTTCGGCTCCCCTGAAACGACGCGATGACCGGCTCATGTGCGATTGACTGAGGGCTTGTCGTCGGGGGATGTCTTTGGCGGAAATCAAGCGGACCGCAGGGAGCCATTCCGTCAAAGACATCCCCTGACGACAAGCCCGCTTCAGGGCGATATCGCATCCATACGCGTGGAGCCGTTCCGCCAAAGACATCTGAGACGGCGCGCCCGCTTCAGAGCGAGGTCCGCTCCCCCGTAGATCTACCCACGACATGCGATCCCCCGTTTGCGCAGGACCGGGCATTTTCCTCTACACGCGATCTGCTAAACTGAAAATGATCAACAGGTACTGCCATGAGCGAACACGTCAACCACATCCGCCGCCTCGCCACTGAGCACGCGCAGGTCGATGGCGCGCTGTTACCGATTCTGCACGCCGTGCAGTCCGCCATCGGCTACCTGCCGCAAGAAACCGCGGCCACGGTTGCCGACGTTCTCAACCTGTCGCGTGCCGATGTGCACGGCGTGATCACTTTCTATCACCTGTTCCGCACTACGGAGCCGGGCAAACACACTTTGTATATGTGTCGCGCCGAGGCCTGTCAGTCGATGGGCGCCAATGCACTGGCCGATCACGTGCGCGACAAGCTGTCGATCGACTGGCACGAAACGACCAGCGACGGTCGCGTATCGCTCGAGCCGATCTACTGCCTGGGCAACTGCGCCTGCGCGCCGGCGGTCATGGTCGATACCACGCTGCACGGTCGCGTGACCGCGGACCGGCTGGACGAAATTCTTGACTGACGCGATCGTCATCCACGTGCCCGCCGACAGCGCCGCGCGCTCGGTCGGCGCCGATGCGTTGGCTCGGGCCGTGCACGCGCACGCCACAAAAAACGACTGGCCACTTGATCTGCGCCGCCCAGGTTCACGCGGGCTGTATTGGCTCGAACCGCTCATGGAGGTGGAGGTGGACGGCAAGCGCGTGGCGTTCGGCCCGCTTTCGCCGGCGGAGCTCGACGGCCTGATCGATACCAATGGCCGTGCCGATCCGTCCCACCGCGCGTACCTCGGACCGGTTGACGACATTCCCGCGCTCGCGCGCCAGCGTCGCCTGACGTTCGAGCGTGTCGGCGTCATTGAGCCGCTGGCCCTCGATCAGTACGAACGCCACGGCGGTTTCGGCGGCTTGCGTAAAGCCGCGGCGATGTCGCCGCAGGAGATCATTGACGAGGTCAAGGTGTCGGGCCTGCGCGGCCGCGGCGGCGCGGCGTTCCCAACCGGCATCAAGTGGCAGACGGTGCTGGACACGCCGTCTGAGCAAAAATACGTTGTGTGCAACGCGGACGAAGGGGATTCGGGCACATTTGCCGATCGCATGATCATGGAAAGCGATCCGTACCTGCTGCTCGAGGGTATGGCCATCGCGGGCATGGCGACGGGCGCCACGCGTGGCCTCATTTACCTGCGCGCCGAGTATCCCCAGGCGATTGCCACGATGAACGACGCGATAGTGCGCGCTACTGACGCAGGCTGGCTCGGCGGCGACATCCTGCAGTCGGGCCGGGCGTTCACCTGTGAAGTGCGAGTGGCCGCGGGGTCGTATATTTGCGGCGAGGAGACCGCGATGCTCGAGAGCCTGGAGGGCAAGCGCGGCATGGTGCGTTTTCGCCCGCCGCTGCCCGCGGTCAAGGGACTGTTCGGGCAACCGACGGTGGTCAACAATGTGATCAGCCTGGCGACCGTGCCGACCATCCTGGCGCGCGGCGCGCAGCATTATCAGAACTTCGGCAGCGGCGATTCACGCGGTACGCTGACGCTGCAGCTCGCGGGCAACGTGGCGCGCGGCGGCCTCTACGAACTGCCGTTCGGCATCACGCTGCGCGAGGTGATCGAGGACCTCGGTGGTGGCACCGCCAGTGGTCGGCCGGTGCGTGCCGTGCAGGCGGGCGGCCCGCTCGGTGCGTTCATCCCGCCGGCGCATTTCGACACGCCGATGGATTACGAGGCGTTCAAACAAATCGGCGGCATGCTCGGTCACGGTGGCCTGGTTGTGTTCGACGACCGCACGGACATGGGCGCGCTGGCGCGCTTTGCGATGGAGTTCTGCGCGATCGAATCCTGCGGCAAATGCACGCCGTGTCGCATCGGCGCGCGGCGCGGCGTCGAGGTGATCGACCGCATACGCGCCGGTGACAACGCGCCGGCCAATCGCGAACTGCTTGGCGACCTGTGCCAGACCATGATCGACGGTTCCCTGTGCGCGCTCGGCGGCATGGCGCCGTTTCCCGTGCAAAGTGTGCTCGAGCACTTCAGCGAAGATCTTTAGCGGAGCGATATCGATGGCTACCCCGGACCCCACACACTACCGCAAGCCTTACCGTCGCGAGGACGACCTGGGCACGCCGCCAGTTCAGTCCGACGTTCCGGTGACGGTGTCTATTGACGGCACGCCCGTTGTGGTCCCCGAGGGCACGACGGTCATGCGAGCGGCCGCGCTGGCCGGCGTCAACATCCCGAAGCTGTGCGCCTCCGACACGCTCGAGCCATTCGGCTCGTGCCGTTTGTGCGTGGTGGAAATAGAAGGTCGCAAGGGCACGCCGGCCTCGTGTACAACCGAGGTCCATGACGGCATGGTCGTCACCACCCAAAACGACGCGCTGGCGAAACTGCGGCGTAATGTCATGGAGTTGTACATCTCCGACCACCCGCTGGACTGCCTGACCTGCCCGACCAACGGCGACTGCGAACTGCAGGACATGGCCGGCGCCGTGGGTCTGCGCGAGGTGCGCTACGGCTACGAAGGCGCCAATCACCTCGACGCACCCAAGGACCGGAGCAACCCCTATTTCACCTTCGACCCGAGCAAATGCATCGTCTGCTCACGCTGTGTGCGCGCTTGCGACGAGCAGCAGGGCACGTTTGCGCTGACGATCTCGGGGCGCGGCTTCGAGTCGAAAGTCTCCGCCGGCGAAGACCAGGCGTTCACTGATTCGGAGTGCGTGTCCTGTGGCGCCTGCGTGAAGGCCTGCCCGACGGCAACGCTGACGGAAAACAGTCTGATCGAACTGGGCCAGCCCGAGCACACAACGATCACGACCTGTGCTTACTGCGGCGTCGGCTGCTCGTTCCGCGCCGAGATGAAGGGCAACGAGGTTGTGCGCATGATCCCGAACAAGGACGGTCATGCCAATCACGGCCACGCCTGCGTCAAGGGCCGCTTCGCGTTCGGCTACGCCTCGCATCCGGATCGCGTGCGTTCGCCGATGATCCGCGATCGGCGCACCGATCCGTGGCGCGAGGTAAGCTGGGACGAGGCGTTCGCCCACACCGCCGCGCGGCTGCGCGACATCCAGGCGCGTCACGGCAAGCGCTCGATTGGCGGCATCACGTCGTCGCGCTGCACGAATGAAGAAACCTACCTGGTGCAGAAACTGGTGCGCGCCGCGTTCGGCAACAACAACGTCGATACCTGCGCCCGCGTGTGTCACTCGCCTACCGGCTACGGGCTGAAAACCACGCTCGGCGAGTCGGCCGGCACCCAGACTTTCGACTCGGTTATGCACGCCGACGTCATCATGGTCATCGGCGCCAACCCCACTGACGCGCACCCGGTGTTTGCGTCGCAGATGAAACGCCGCCTGCGCCAGGGCGCGAAGCTGATCGTCGCCGACCCACGCGCAATCGGGCTCGTGCGCTCGCCGCACATCGCGGCCGCCCATCACCTTCAGCTGCGGCCCGGCACCAACGTGGCGCTGGTCAACGCGCTGTCGCATGTGGTCGTGACCGAGGGTCTTGAAGACGAGGATTTCATCGACGCGCGCTGCGAACCCGAAGCTCACGCGGCGTGGCGTGCGTTTATAGCCGAGCCGCAAAATTCGCCCGAGGCAATGGAAGAAGTCACCGGCGTGCCGGCGTCGTCGCTACGTGAGGCGGCGAGACTGTTCGCCAACGCGGACAACGCGGCGATCTACTATGGCCTGGGCGTCACCGAACACAGCCAGGGTTCGACGATGGTTCTTGGCATTGCCAACCTGGCCATGGCCACCGGCAACCTGGGTCGCGAAGGCACCGGCGTGAATCCGCTGCGCGGGCAAAACAACGTACAGGGCGCCTGCGACATGGGCTCTTTCCCCCACGAGCTGCCCGGTTACCGTCACGTCAGCGATCCGGCCGTGCGCGGCCAGTTCGAACGTCACTGGGGCGTGGAACTGATGGCCGAGCCGGGCTTTCGCATCCCCAACATGCTCGACGCGGCCGCCGCCGGCGAGTTCAAGGCGCTGTACGTGCAGGGCGAGGACATCGCCCAGTCCGATCCCGACACGCAGCACGTCACCGAGGCGCTGTCGTCGCTCGAATGCCTGATCGTGCACGACATCTTCATGAACGAAACGGCCAAGTACGCCCACGTGATCCTGCCCGGCTCCACATTCCTTGAGAAAAACGGCACGTTCACCAACGCCGAGCGACGCATTTCGCCGGTGCGCAAGGTCATGGAGCCGCTGGCCGGAATGGAGGACTGGGAGGTGACCATGGCGCTGTCCAACGCGCTGGGCTACCGCATGCACTACACCCATCCACGCGAGATCATGGCCGAGATCGCGGCGCTGACGCCGACGTTCAATGGCGTGACCTATGAGCTGATCGATCGCGCAGGCAGCATCCAGTGGCCGTGCAATGCACGGGCACCGGCGGGCACACCGACGATGCACGTGGATGAGTTCGTGCGCGGCAAGGGCTTCTTCGTGCCGACGGCGTACGTGGCGACCGACGAGCGCACCACGCGCAAGTACCCGCTGCTGCTAACCACGGGCCGCATTCTCACGCAGTACAACGTCGGTGCGCAGACCAGGCGCACCCAGAACGAACAGTTTCACGACGAGGACCTGCTCGAGATTCATCCCCACGACGCCCAGCTGCGTGGCATTGCCCACGGCAGCTGGGTGGGACTCAAGAGCCGCGCCGGGGAGACGGTCCTGCGCGCCGACGTCACCGAGCGTGTCATGCCCGGCGTGGTCTACACCACGTTCCATCATCCTTCGTCCGGCGCCAACGTGGTCACGACCGAAAACACGGACTGGGCGACCAACTGTCCCGAGTACAAGGTGACCGCCGTGCAGGCCTATCCTGTGACCCAGCCTTCGCGCTGGCAGAAGGACTTCGCCCTGTTCGACGAGGCGCAACGTAAACTGGCGCCGCCTGACGATGCGACCGCGCACGCGCGCGTGAAGTAGCGGGAGGGCAGCGGATGGATGCGCTAAAACTCCTGCGCATGGCCGAGCAGATCGCGGCCAACGTGACGGTCAGTCACGATGTGAATGTGGTGGCCGAGCGTACGGCCGATCACCTGGTGCGCTTCTGGGACCCGCGCATGCGGGCCGATTTGCTTGCGTATGTGGACAGCGTCGGGCCCGAATTGTCGGCGTCGGTGCAAGGTGCCGTGGAGCGGCTGCGCGAGGCCACCGCGAATCGGTGACGGATGCGGGCCAGTCCGATTCGGCGACGCTCCGATCCCTGCTGCGTGAACTGCGTGGCTCAGACATACGAGGCGAGGGCCGTCGCCAGGTTGCCTTTGGGCCAAAGAATCACGCCGTCAAGCTTCTGAAATTGCGCAAGGGCCATAAGCTCGGTCGCCATGCCGTGGGCCACCGCCTCCGGGTCAGCGTGTGCCTCGTGCCAGGCTCCTTTCACTTGAAGCTCGCTGGCCTTACGGTCGGCCTTGACGTCCACCCGGCCGACAATCCGCTCACCCTGCAGATAAGGCAATACGTAATAGCCGTATTGCCGTTTTGCCTCCGGCACATAGATTTCGATGCGGTAGAAAAAATCGAACAGCCGTTCACAACGCGGTCGGTACCAGACGACCGGGTCAAAGGGTGACAGTACAGCGGACGCATCCAACCGTCGCGCCAGCCGGGTTGCCGTGTGTCGATAGGCCGGCTTGTGCCAGCCTTCGACCTTTACTTTCTCAAGCACCCCATCTTCAATCAGCTCCGCGATGCGGGGCTGGGCATCTTTGGTGCGCAGGCGGTAGTAGTCGGCCAGGTCGTCGCAGGTTCCAACGCCAATCGCGGCGGCGGCCTGCTGCACAAGTTGCCGCTGGGCGTCTTCGCGAGTGGGTGTGGGCGTTGCAAGAATTTGCGGCGGCACGATTCTCTCGATCACGTCGTACTGCCGCGCGAAGTTGCCGACACGGCGGCTGCCGGCTCGGCCGACTGCGAACAGCTTACGCAGCGCCAGTTGTCCCTGTGAGCGACCGCCCCACGCGTGTTCGATGCCCTCCCTGACGCCGGCATCCAGCAGCTCGGCGGCCAGCAACGGGCCGCGCGTCAGGAGTTCATGATGGACTGCCTCGACATAGTCCGGGTCGCCCCGTCCCGACCAATGCCCGTTGGCCATGTCCTGCTGGCGCCAGCGCAAGAGAGGCTCGTCGGCCATGGGCACCAGAGCCGCTTCATGTGCCCAGGATTCGAACCACTCGTCATCGCCGTAGGCCACCCGATCGAAAAGCTGCTGGCGGTACGGTCCCAGGCGCGAAAATGGCACCAAATGTTGCGGGCGACAGATCACCGGGATGGTGTCGAGCTGATGAACCCGCAGGCGCTGCATGACGCGCCGCAGGTGGCGTCGGTCGACCTTGGCCGGTCGTGAACGGTTGAAACCCTGGGCGCCCAAAGCCAGTCGCCGTGCCTGGGAAATCGAGATCTGTCGTGCCACTTTGAGTCGGTCCCCGGTTACGCTTGCTTACACTCCGGCGGCTGGAGTAATTTGGGTAGGGATTGTGTATTTGTCATCCCAACTAACAATAAGTCAATGAATGACAGGCCCCGATATCCGTTGATAGTCGCCTTGACAGCAGTGGCCCTGGCTGCGGCTGCGCAATCCAGCGCCGCAGAGCCTGTCGAAGTTATCCAGACCGAGGACGGTCGGCTCATCTACAAGTACACCGATGAAGCGGGCAATATCACTTTTCAGGATCGACCGCCGCCCGAGTACTTTGACGCCTTACCGCAAGAAGTCGAAGAAAGCCCACCGGAAGATGTGACCCCGCCGCAACCTGCCGCTCCACCTGCTCCATTTAAATCAGCATACCTGCCATACGTTCTTTTCGTCTTGTCAGGGCTGTCACTGCTGGCGAGCCTGTATGTGCTGCTCGCACCGATACTGCAGCGCCTGCGCCGAGAATCCACGTTGGATAGAATGCTGCGAAAAGCCGGAATGACGTCGTTTACCGATGTGAAGTTGAAAAGCGGCGCACGCGCGCCCATTGAGGTTGACCGGATTGTAAGAACTCCCGCGGGCATTCTGATCCTTGGTGAAGAACGGTTGGCCGGGGCCATCACCGGCACCGCCGACAGCGGTACATGGCAGCGAGCAGGTGACGATGACCATATACAGATGGCCAATCCGCTGGTGCGTGTACGACAGGCGTCGAAGATCATTCAGAAACTCGTCGGCGAGGTGCCGATATTCAATCGCGTGATCTACGAGGGTCAGGCCAGGTTTGTGAACGGTACACCGGCAACAGTAAGAAGCCTGTCGGCGTTTCGCCAGGGCCTGAGTTATTTTACGCAAGACCAGGTCGAAGCACGCACCATGGATGCCGCATGGCGCAGGTTAATGCGGTTGCCACGCAGCAATGTCGAGCCGCTACGCGTCGTGGGGGCAGGCTGGCAGGGCTGGATACGCCGATACTGGCGAGAGATCCTCGCGGGGGCTTCAACGACTCTTGCCGTGGTGTGTTCCCTGGTCGCGATATTTCTTCTGTGGGATGCCAACTAGACCATGAGGCTATTTGTAAAGTTGATGATGCTCGTGCTGGTCGCAGCGGTGGCCGGGCTGTTTTTTGTCAAAGCACCCGACGGTAACCCGATTCTGAGCGCGTCCGGGATCACCCAAAAAGTCAGTCAGGGGGTGAAGTCACTGCGCCGGCGCTGGCACGATACGGGCATCGCCGCCAGACGCAAGTCAGGCGATGAAAACGCGGGCAAAACGCAGGTCTACAAATGGCAGGATAACCAGGGACAATGGCACTACTCTGACGAAGCACCTGCCGATAAAGATGCGCAACTCCTGCAGGTTGATCCAAATGTGAATCGAATGGATGCGGCACCGCTTGACAAAGCACCGGACCGAACACTCAGGCGCACCAGCGGGGCTCCATCCGCCGTTGCTCCTTTGCTGCAAGCGCGGCCAACGCCGGGACGTATCGACAAGGCCATCCAGGAAACGCGGGATGTCACGCCTCGTTGAACAGGACTCTAGTCCAGCCCTTTCTTGAGTTGTCGCACACCTTTCTTGCGTTGCTCGTGAACCAGGGCGAGCTTCTTCTCCAGCCGACTTTTCTCGTGCGGGTCCGGCCCCTCGTGCAACTGTGCTTTGAGCTTCTTCTCGTATCGACTCAGTTTGCGCAGTACCTGTTTTAAGTACTTCTTCTTTTCCTTGCGATCGCGCTGCTGCGAATCAAGATACGCTCGCGCCTTCTCCATGAGCTTTTTAATTTTCATTACTTCGCCTCGATTTCACCAGGGGTTGCGGTTGCCAGCGCCTCTACTTCATGCGCCTCCAGGACCAGGCTGCGTTCGGCCGCCTTGACTCCTTGAGTCGAAGCCGAGAACAGAACCTCACCCATCTTGACCAGATTCTTTGTTACCTCATAGGCATAGTTGCTGTCGTTGATGAGGGAGGTGGCCATCTGCGCGCTGATCTGGTTTTTTCGGATCAGGTCGTCGAGTCTGACGATCAACTGTTTGTCATTCGTCTTCATGTCCACTTTCAGCCCGTCCAAAGAGAGGATAGCCTCGGACTCGCCGCCCTGTTTGCGGATATTCTCCAGCCCGCGCAGCATGGCGGCCAGTTCAATGCGGATATTCTGGTATTCCCGCGAGATGGCAGGGTTAATGGAACCCAGGTAGTGGTCCAGGTTCTTCTGCAGGTGCTTGGTGTCCTTGATGGCCTCTACTATTTCCTTGCCAGCCGTGCGCAGCGCGAACAGCTCGTCGACCTGCGCGGGCGTCATCGTGGACTGGGAGCGGCTGATGTAGGCGACGATATCGCCGAACAGGCTCTTGATGTTCAGGTTGTATTGTTCATCGATGTCGATCGGAACAACTTTCCGGTAGTTGCCGACGACCTCCGGCAGTGGGCGTTCGGATCGTACGTCCTCGAGCTCAAGCCGTAGTCCTCCGGTGATGATCTGCAGGGCATTGTCGTACAGATGCAGGGTCTCGTTGCGCACGGCCTCGATGGCGGTGTCGGCCAGCCCGGAGGAGGAGGAGTTCAGGTATCGGGCCTGGGCCGCGGTCCTGCGCTTGGGGTGCATGTGACGTTGCAGGAACCTGGCCAGCGGATGGATCAGCGGCAGCATGAGTACCACGCCGATGGTGTTGAACACGGTATGGAATACCGCCAGTTTCAAGGTGTAGTCGTCGGCTGCGATACCCATCCAGCGACTGATCGTGTCAACGGCGGCAGTGAGCTGAAAGACAAAGGCGATGGCCACGACCGCCGTGGCAAGGTTGAACAACAGGTGGGCCACAGCCAGGCGACGGCCGTCGACGTTGGCGCCAAGGGAGCCGAGGATGGCGGTCACGGTGGTGCCAAGGTTGGCGCCGATGGCCAGTGCCAGGGCGTTTTCATAGGTGATCTGCTGCGCGGCCAGCGCGGTGATGATCAGGACCAGGGTGGCGTGACTCGATTGCATGATCACGGTGGCCACCAGTCCGACCAGGGTGTACAGCAACACGCCGGGATAACCGGAGAGGGCGTAGGCGGTCAGGTCGATGTTGTCGCGGAAAGCATCGAAGCCTTCCTTCATGTAGTGGATACCCAGGAACAAAAATCCCATACCTGCCAGCACGTAGCCGAGCCCCTTGAGCTTTTTGGAGCTCTGGAACACCAGGATGACACCGAACACAACCATCGGCATGGCGTAGGCGGCGATGTTGACCTTGAGGCCGAACCCGGCCACCAGCCAGGCGCCGGTGGTGGTTCCCAGGTTGGCGCCGAAAATGATGCCGATGCCCGCGATGAGGGGGATGAGACCGGCGGATAGAAAGGAGATGGTGATCACCGATACCAGTGAGCTGGACTGCATCAAAGTGGTTGTGACGATGCCGAAGCTCAAGCTCTTCCAGAGCCGATCGGTGGTTCGTCCCAACAGCTTCTCCAGCAACCCGCCGGTGAACGCCTTGAACCCCTGCTCGAGGCTCAGCATGCCGAACAGGAAGATGGCGACGCCGGCTGCGATGACCTTGAAATCCGGGCTGAGCCAAAAGCCGTAGGCCAGCACACCGAAGATGGTAGGCAATAGTATATTTCGGATCATCGTGCGCGTATCTGCTTTTCAGCCGGCATCGTCGCCGGGTAAACTATCAGAGCATCACGCGGGGCAACATCACGCCGCGTATTGTAAAAAAGAGCAGTGCCGCCAGTATCCCGGACATCGGTACGGTAATGACCCAGGCCGCTGCGATCTTGAGCAGTGCGGACCGCTTCACCAGTTCCTGGCGATAGACCTTGCGCAGCGCCTTGCGTTCTTTCTTGTTCAGTTCCGGCACCTCCCTGTGCTGCTTCATTTGGACGAGCATCAAGCGTTTCTCCTCGAGGGGAGGGCGCTCGAATGCTTGCATGAACGCCTCGATTTCGTTGTGGTCCGTGCCCTGATGATGGTCCTCGATGTCGCGTATCACTTCGGCATAGTTGGCCTTGATGTATTCGCGCAGAAACCCGACGCCGAACACACCGCCGACCGCGATATGGGTGGAACTGACCGGCAGCCCGAGCTGTGAGGCAATGATCACCGTAAGCGCCGCGGCCATGGCGATACAGAAGGCCCGCATCTGGTCCAGCTCCGTGATCTTTGTGCCGACCGTGCGGATGAGCTTGGGTCCGTACAGCGCCAGTCCCAGCGTGATGCCAACGGCACCCACCATCATCACCCACAGGGGGATGGCGACCTTGCTCGCGACGTTGCCGCTGCCCACTGCATCGTTGATGGCGGCCAGCGGCCCGACCGCATTGGCCACGCCATGATCGCCACCAGCAGCGGCACCATGCGGTTGGCCGCGCCGAGCATGTCAGCCTTGCAGGTGATGCTGCGCTTGATCCAGTAGAGGAACATCGCCGCGATGACGCCACCGATCAGGGGCGAGATCACCCAGCTTGCCGCAATGGTCCCCATGGTGGGCCAGTTGGCGATCCCCCAGCCCCCGGCGGCGATGCCCGCACCCAGTACGCCGCCGACGATGGAGTGAGTGGTCGATACCGGGGCGCCGACAAACGTTGCCAGGTTCAGCCAGATCGCGCCGGCGAGCAAGGCCGCCATCATTAGCCAGACGAACTACTCGCCGTTGCTGATGAGGCTGGGATCAATGATGTCCTTCTTGATGGTGTCGACGACGTCGCCACCGGCGATCAGGGCCCCTGACGACTCGAAGATGGCGGCAATCACGATGGCCCCGGCCAGCGTCAGCGCCCGGGAGCCAACCGCCGGACCGACGTTATTGGCGACATCGTTGGCGCCGATGTTCATGGCCATGTAACCGCCGATCATGGCGGCGACCACCAGTTCGATGCTGACCGGTGCACCGATTGCATGGATGTTGGAGGAGTACAACATGATGCCGACGATGAACAGCAGAGCGGTGCCGAGCCGGAACATCTCCTTGCGGCCGAAGCGCGTGGCGTCTTCGATGCCCTGAATGGTGTTGAACTCCATTGCGTTGGTCCTTGGTTATATGTTGGGTAGATCGAGGGCGGAATAGTCCCGGCCCAGGGTAGCCCTTTTCGTCAGCTACCTGTTGGAGGCGTGTCAGGCGCGGAGTATACGAAAGATTGATGCCCTGCCCAAAGTACCCCTGCCAGCAGCCAAGACAGAAGCCGGCGTATTGGACGCAAGGCGGAAACCGGGCCGCGAGGGTTGCGCTAATTTGCGAATACTGAGCCGGGTGACCAACGGCTGCCGGGTTCTCAGGACAAGCGCATTTGGACGGCGGGCGTCAGGCGCGGATTGAGGGCGCCGGCTGGCACCCTAAAGTGAGATTTCACCCCGGTAGGACTGGTGTGAATCAACCCGGGCGACCAGCTCGCGCACGGCCTGAAGGTCGTCGTTGGACCACTCGACCTGGTGCCGCGTTTGACTGGGCGCCGACTGCACAATACCGGCAGCCTGGTCAAAATAATCGGGCTGCGCACTCAACCCCAGAAACTTACAAGCCTCTTCGATCTTCGCGCGGGGCTCGCGCAGCAGGTCTTCGTGCCGAGTAACCAGCACGCCGTTTGCCGGCAGTTGCTCACCCAGGCGGTTTGCCGCCAGGCACATGCGCTCGTAATCGGCGACGCAGCGCGACAGCGGCAGGCCCAATATCGGGTATCTTCCACGCTGGAACATGGTGGAAATATTGTCCAGCGGATGGCGCACCACGTGAACCGCCTTGATCGGTACCTGGCAACGCGCCTGCAAGCTCTCCACCAGGTCAGGTCGCTTCGCCAGACGCACACTGGTCATGCCGGCTTCCTTGTCACCCAGGACACGCAGTGTGCGATGGCGGCCCTGCCACTGGCCCAGGTTGTACGCGTAACCTTCCCACTCGTTGCCGCTGGCGGCAAACTCGTCGGCACAATGCATCAGCGCCTCGCACAGCTGGTCCCGGTTCAGGCCAAAGCGCACCAGCCCGAGGACATCTGCCTCATGGGCAAGCACCGCGTCGGGGTGGGCATTGAGGATTGACGCAAGCAGCGTGGACCCGCTGCGCGGATAGCCCACGAACAGGCAAAAGGCCTGCACATCTTTCCAGCGCGGATCGTCCGTCGTGTACTTGAGGCGCGCACGCAACAACCGCTGCCAGAAACCGAGTACCTGGCTGGCTCGCTTGATAATCTTGCGTGACGGCACGTCTCGCGGCACATCAATTCCTTTACGGCGATCCGGAGATAAAAGCCGGCGTTGTGTTCTTCAGTACGAGGCGCTTTTGCAGGAGTCGCCGGCTTCGCAGCGCGATGCCATATTGCTTTTCTATCCCGCCACAACGGAAGCGTACTGTGCACCGGGCAGGGATATCATGACCCAAATCCCGGGTCGTGACCATGGCAGCAACAAGGCGGCGAGGATACCGTTCTGCAGCAGCATCCCCGGCCCGTCACGCGAAGTCATAATTCGGCCATACGACCGGCGCACAGCCGTCGTGTTTTCACTCGGCGGTGAGGTCACTGGGCGCCATCGGTGGCATTATGTCATCTACTGGCCGCTCATATGCGCCCAGGTCGATGCCATCGCCCTGGGGACGCGCCACACCGAGGATGTCGGTCTGCGGTGCGTCGGCCGTGGATCCGGCGTTCAGGGCCGGTGAATCGGGCAGCAGGCGAAAATCACCGCCGGCCGCGTCCATGAATCGGGGATCGCCGCGAACCGCGCAAAACACCTCGGCGCAAAGATTGTTTTCAATCAGGGTGCCGGCTTCTCCCCGAATATCGTAGGACTGATTGCCCCAGGCAATATTGTTGCGCAACACAATACCCTGCGCGCCGGCGTGGTTGACGCGAAAACCGCCGCCGGTCTGCGTGCCCGTATTGTAGGCGGTGTTGTTAATGAACAGGACATTGCTCACCGTGCCGCCGTCCAGGTTGCCGCCAGGATGGTCGTATACGCGATAGCCATCGCCCGTGACGTTGTACACCACGTTGTTGTAGATGTAGACGCCGTTGACGTCGCCTCGACCCTCGGTCGTCACCACGATGCCGGCCGAGGGCAGCGCGGTCATGATGTTGTCGTAAATATGAATGTTGGTGATCTGCGGGTCGCGCGGATCGCTGCCGCCGTCGATGTAAATCGCTTTGTCGCTCAGGTCATGGATGTAATTGCCGTAGATGTAGCTGTCGCGCACGCCTTCCTTGAAGTCGATCCCCTCGTCGCCGCCTTCCATGCTGGGATCGCCCACGCGAATCTCGTTGTTGCGCACCGTAATGTTAACTGCGCCGTTGGCCACGGTAATGATTTCATTAAAGCAGCCGTTGGTGCCCAGTTCCACGAGATTGTCCTCGATGACGACGTTGCGGATATTGTCATAGTCACCCGGGTCCTGTTCCCATTCGATGCCCCAGATGGCAATTCCGGACGCACAGGTGTCGAAGGTGTGATTGCCCGCGATGAGGATGTCGGTCGCCGGCGGGTCGGCGGCGTTGGGCGGACCTTCGAAGCGGATGCCGTCGCGCGGTGTCTGTTCGAGTTTCAGGTTGCGTACGATAATGTGGCTGTTGCCGATGCTCGACACTCCGGCGCCGCGGATGACGGCCTGGCGCTCGTCACCGGGGTGGGCGCGAAACTCGATGGGCTCGCCTGGGGCGCCCGAGTTGGCGATGACGACGTCGCCATCCTCGTAAATGCCGGCCCGGATAAGAACGGTGTCGCCTGCCGCGGCCACGCTGGCCGCGTGAACGATGGTTTTCCAGGGCGCGGTCTGTGAGCCGGGATTGGTGTTCGCGGCGGTCGGATGATCCCGATCGACGTAATACACGGCCGCATATGAATCGTTTTGTACCAAAATTAAAGATACCAGTAGCAAAAACGGCCACAGCACGCGTCGCTCGCTCACGACATTATGTGGCACCCTCTGCCGCGCCGTGGTCAGTTGTAAATTCGAATGCATGCGCCGCGTTACTCGAGTGGGTTTATGTTGCCGGAAACGATGCGCCCGCTGGCGTTTGGGCGCATAATTCGTAGCGTGACATCGACAGGCGGTCGATGTCGCGCAAAATAATAGTAACTTGGTTCTGTCAATGCCAGCGACATCGGGCTTACCCCGGTCTGTTTTCGCCGGTGGCGGCCAGACGCTTCGGCGCAACGTGACACTGTGAGTGCGGGTTCGCAATCCGCCGGCGCAAGGTCGTCGTGACAAGGACCGGGCATAAAAGCGGGAACACACATGCGTGGCGATCAACCTTTGGCCTGCGCCTGCCGCGGCGTGGCAGGTTCGCTGTACAGTGGCAACATCATCGATTGTTCCGGTCGGACCGGGGCCGCGATTGTGCGCCGTGAAATACGCCAACGTGCGCCCTTGCGCTTCTTCACGATTACAGTTCTGACGCAATAGGCATGGACAAACCACACAGCGTCAATTCGAGCGCGCGTGATGGCGCCAGGGTAGCGGCCCTGATTCCGGCATGGAATCCCGCCAACGCGCTGCGCAAGACATTGGAGTCGATTGCCGCGCAACCGGTCAACTGCGAGATTTTCGTGGTCGATGACGGTAGCGAACCGGCCCTGGAACTGCCCCCATCGCTCAACGGCAAGCCGCTGCACCTGGTCCGGATGTACCCGAACCAGGGCATCACCGCGGCGCTTAATACTGGCCTTGCGCGCATCATGGAGTCGGGTTTCGAATTTATCTCCCGGCACGACTGCGGAGATATCGACCACCCGGATCGACTGCGCCGGCAGCTTGCGTTCCTGCGCGAACACGAAGACGTCATGCTGGTGGGATCGTCGGTAAGTTTCGGTTCATCCGACGGGCGCGTCCGCTTTGTGTTTGACGCGCCGGGCACGCAACGCGAGGTGCTGCGCGCAATGCGTTACTCGGCGGCTGTCATGCACTCGAGCTGCCTGTTTCGCACACAGGCCTTCGAGCGGGTGGGCACGTACTCGGAGCGTTTCCCTCACGCTGAAGACTACGAGCTGTTTTTCCGCATGCTGGCAGACTGTCAGATACGCAACATCGCGGACGTGCTGGTCGATGCCAGCTACAACGTGGAAGGCATCTCGATTCGTCACCGCAGGGTGTCGCTGCTGAGCCGACTCAAGATCCAGCTGCGCCACTTTGACCCTCTTTCGGTCCACAGCTACCTGGGCGTACTCCAGACGCTGATTCTCAACGTCGTGCCCTACCACCTGGTCAGCTACATCAAATCGAAACGGTCGGCCTACCGCGGCCACTAGCATGCTCAGACACCTGGCCTACCGCGTCTTGAATCGCAGCGGCGGCGTCGCCGCCTGGCGGCGCCTGCGTCCGCCGCGCGGCGTGATCTTCATGCTGCACAGCGTCGGTCAGTCGCCGCGTGCTGCGTTCGATCCGAATGCCCGCTGGCGCATCAGCGCCGCACAGCTTGAAACCGTGATTGCGTGCGCCAGGGAGCTTGGTTTTGTCGCTGTCGGCATGGACGAGGTAAGGCAGCGCGTGGATTGCGCGGACCGCGATGCGCCTTTTTTTGCGCTGACGCTCGATGATGGCTACGCGGACAACCTGCACGACGCGCTGCCCGTCTGCCGACGCTTGCGCGTGCCCTTGACCACCTACGTTACGACTGGCTTCGTCGCGCGCAGCCACACGGCATGGTGGCACTACCTCGCCCACCTCGTCGACGGGCAGCGATGTGTGTCTGTTCTGCTGCAGGGTAGGCGGCGGGAGTGGCAATGTGGCACAGCGCAGGGCAAGACCACGGCATTCGACCAGATCGCCGCGGTTATGACCTGCGAGCGCCCGGAGAAAATCGCAGAAATGCTGGCCGATCTCGATGCGCGTTATGGGCCGGCGGCGCGTGAGTACGCCCAGGCCTTGTTCCTGGACGAAGTCGCGTTACGCGAATACGCCAACGATGAACTGGTGACCATCGGGGCCCACGGCGTCAGTCACGGCGCGATGGCCAGCCTTCCTGCGCACGAAGCGCGGCAGGAGATGAGCCAGGCGCGTACGTACCTGCACGACATAACCGGTGTGCGAGCGCAGCACCTGGCGTACCCGTTCGGCACCGGGGCAACGACCGGACGGCGCGATTACGAGCTGGCCCGGGAGGCGGGGTTTGCAAGCGCCGTCACAACCCGCCACGGCTGCCTGCACGGCCGCCACGATGCTCTGGCCCTGCCGCGTATCCCGGTGTTTCCTGACGACACGAAGCACTCGCTGCGCTGCAAGCTGTCGGGACTGACGACGCTGGCGGCGCGCCTGCGCCCAAACCGATGACGGTGACACGATGACCTGGCAGGCCCGCTTACAGTCGCTGTCCAGGCAAGTCCGTGGCAGTCGCGTTGCCCAGGGCGCCGCGTTTACCCTCTCGATACGCATTTACGGCGCGGCGCTGGCGTTCATCACCCAGCTCTACCTGGCGCGCACGATGGGTGCTGAGCAACTGGGCATCTTCGTGTTCGGCTGGACCTGGCTCAGTATCGCCGCGTTCCTCGCACCGGCGGGGTTCGACACGGCGCTGGTGCGCTTTCTCGCCAGTTTTCAGAGCAGCCGTAAATGGGACGACGCACGCGGCATTGTGCGCCTGGCCTATACCTGCACGCTGGCGGCCGCCGTGACGACGGCCGCCCTCGGGCTGCTGGTCGTGCATCTGGCGGGCGAGCGCACGGCGCCTTACACGACCGCGCTGGTGATCGCGTTGGCGACCGTGCCAGTGCTGGCCCTGGTCAATCTGCACGAAGGTATCGCGCGCGGCTTTCGCTGGATTTACCAGGTCAGCTTGCCGAGTTTCGCGCTGCGCCCCACTTTGTTCCTGCTCGGCGTGCTGGCGCTGGCCGCATTTGGGATCGACGCAAGCGGCACCCGGGTGCTGGCGGCGATGACGCTGGCCTGCGTGCTGACACTCGCCTTCCAGGTGTTGCGCTACCGCGCCTCCGTGCATCCGGGATTCGCGTCCGCGCAGGCCAGCAGCAATACGCGCGTGTGGTTGTTCAATGCGTTGCCGATGGTGCTGGTGGTGTCGTTCGAACAGTTGCTGGCCAACACCGACATCCTCATGCTGGGCGTACTTGAAGGCCCCGCGGATACCGGCATCTACCATATCGCCGTGCGTATCGCCGGCATCGCCCTGTTCGTGTTCTTCGCCGTGTCGGCGTTCGCGGCGCCGAGAATCGCCGAGCTGCACAGCCGCAACGAGACCGTCGAACTGGTGGCCTTCGCGGCAAAAGTCCGTCTGGCGATCGGCTTGCCAACCGTGCTTGGCCTGGCCGTCCTGGCGTTCGCGGGGCCGCAACTGCTAACGCTCTTTGGCGACCAGTTCCGCGACGCGTACTATCCGATGATGGTGCTGTGCATCGCCGTGGCGGCGCGCGCCCTGGCCGGCCCGGTGGACAACCTCCTGACGATGACCGGCAAGCAGAACCAGCTTGCGCGCGTGCTCGCCGTGGTCGCCTTGCTCAACCTGGCGGCCAACGCGCTGTTGATTCCAAGGTTCGGTATCCGCGGCGCTGCGTTCGCCACCAGCGGCAGTATCGTGACCGAAATGATCTGGGTCTCCATTCTGGCCGGCCGCCACATCGGTTTCACGCCGTGGCTCCTGCGACCGACAAAGGCAAGCTGACATGACGCAACGCTTCGAACCGCTCGACATCCAATGCGACAATCCGCAGGCCGCCGGCGCTTATCCGCTGACGCCGCGCGAGCTGCTGCTGATGTCGCACCGCCTGCGCGCGACTGGGCTGTTCGAGGACGACGCACTGGCCGAATTGCTCGACGGCTATCCGCACGAGGATCTCCACATCACGACGATGAAAGTGGACGCCGCGCCCGGACAACCGACCAGCGACTGGCGTGCGGGCACGACGCAAGGGCTCGGTGGCGAACAGATCCTGCGTGCGGTTCGATCAGGGCACCTGTGGCTCAACGTCAAGCGACTCGACCGTAACGCACCGTTGTATGCGCAGCTGCTGGACACGCTGTATCGCGAACTTTCCGCCACATTGGGCTGCACGCCACCGTCGTGGCGCAGCGCCACGTTGCTGATCTCCTCGCCGGGCGCGTCGGTTTACTATCACCTCGACTCGATCCCCAACATCCTGTGGCACATCCGCGGACGCAAAACGGTTTTTCTGTATCCCAACGACGATGAGCGCTTCGCACCGACCGAATTCATCGAACGCATTTGCAGCGGCGAGAGTGACGAGGAGTTGCCCTACCGACCCGATTTCGAGTCCGCGGCCAGGGTGATCGAACTCGAACCCGGGCGCGCCCTGATGTGGCCGCAGAACAGCCCTCACCGTGTCGCCAACAGCGACGGCCTGAACGTGTCGTTGTCGACCGAACACCTGACGCCGCGCGCGCGGCGCCGTGTCTACCTGCACCGGGGCAACCGCCTGCTCAGGCGAGCCGGCATCACGCCGGGGGGCGTGGACGCACGCGGCGGCAACGTCAAGATGGCGCTGGCTGCCTGTGACAGCGTCCTGCGCAAGCTGCGGCGCCAAAAGCCCATCCGGTTCGAGCTCACGCCCACGTTCCGTGTCGACCCGGAAGCACACAACGGTTACCGGGACATCGGGTCCGCCGATGAATAGGACAACGATGTGGCGCAGTTCGAGCTAGTTACCGCCGAGGAGCGCTTCGACGCCCTCGCCGGGGAGTGGTCAGCGCTGTTTCGGCAGAGTGGGGGCGCCCTGCAGTTCTTCCAGGACTGGACCTGGGTCAGCGAGTGGTGGCGGCAGGTTGCCTCGGCGGGTCGTGCGAGCCTGGCGATCGTCGTCGCACGGCAGGAGGGCAACGCGGTTCTGATCTGGCCCTGGGTCGTCGGGCGCCGGGCCGGGATGCGCCTGTTGCAGCCCACCGGCGGATTGCTCTCGTGTTTCGACGATGCACTTGTCGCAAAGCACGTTGATCGCCAGGCCATGCTGGAGCAGGCGTGGGCTTACCTTCTGCGTAGCGTGCGATGCGACGCCGTCGAACTGCGCGCGGTTCATACCGGGGCCAACATCGCCGCACTCCTGCACGTCAATGGCGGCGAACCGATCGACACAACGCAAGCGCCGGCGATCGAATTGGGCGACCACGCCAATTTCGATGCGTACCTTGCCAGTCGTAGCAAGAAGATGCGCCAGAACCAGCGCCGCAGCCACAAAGCGCTGGGCGCACTGGGCGAGGTGCGCGGCGACGGTGACGACCGGAAGATGCCGGTCGAACTGGCGATCGACCGCTGCCTGGAGTTCAAAATGGAGTGGCTGAGTGCCCGCGGCCTGTCAGGCAAGACCGTGGTGACCGAGGAGGCTCGCCGTTTTCTAAAGCGCGTAGCGCGAACCTACCGGGAATCTCGCGACGGTCCTGCGCTGTGTGTTTCCAGCGTGTGGCTGGACGACAGGCCGGTCTCCATTGGCATCGGCTTTCGTTACGACAACTGCCATTTCGAATATCTAGGCGGATTTGACTACCGGCTCGAACAGATCGGACCGGGCCGGGTGCGTATGGAAGAAGGCATTCGGGCCTGCTTCGCACAGGGCGTGCGCAGCTACAATATGTTGACGCCGCAGACCGCCTTCAAGCGGATCTGGACGCCAGGCGGGCCGACGGTCTCCCACTACATTGTTGCCACCAGCGTCCGGGGCAGGATTTACCGCGACCTGTTCGTGCGCCGCCTGCGACCGCGCCTCAAGCGCGCGTACAACGCGTTGCCGCCCAGGTTGCGGCAACGCCTCACGGGTTTTCGTATTTGGGGTTAGCCTGTCGATAGCGCGTGGCCATCCTGCGACTTGACATAAATTGATGGTCACTTTTTTGTACCGGTAACACGTTTTTTCCGTAAGCTATCGAGCATAATCGCGCACGACGTCAATTTGACTCGAGCACCGTCAGGACTGGGTGATGAATCGCACACTTCGTTTTATAGGCCGCGCGCCACCGGGCGTTCGCCGCCGGCTCGCGGCCGCTGTCTTTGCGCTGGCCGTTTGTGCGTATGCGGGCGCCCAGCAGGCTCCCTCACTGCGGGACACGGCCGCGCGCCAGGTGTCCGCGCCGTCGCAGCCCTCTGCCCTGAGAACCGATGTCGCGGCCCTGAACCTCCGGATCAAGAAGGCCGTGACGGGCATCGTTCAGGTGAATCACTTTTTGACCGGATTCGACGAGCAGGGCCAGCCACTGCCCGTGCGCAGCATCGACCCGGCCGGTATCGTTTACTCCGAGCCACTGGGCGCTCTGCTGATTGCCGACTCCGAGATCACCGAGGTCGAACCCGTGTTCGCGCTGGTCGGCGCGACGCTCTTCGCTACACCAAGCACGGGCGAGGTCACGCTGCAGCAGTGGGACCTTTCCCAGTTCACGGGCAATGAACCGTTTCGCAATCGTGAGTCAACCGGCATCGCCTACTGCCCTTCCGATCAGCACTACTACATCACCAACGACGACCTCGACCTTATTTTTCGCTACGCGTTCGATGGCGCAACCTTCACGGCGGTCGACTCCATCTCCACGATTGGCGCCACCAGCGATCCGGAAGGCATCACCTGCGCCACGGACTCGGCGACCCTGTACGTGATCGGCGGAGTTGACGCCAATATCTCGGTCTACCGCTACGAGGCGGGTTTTGTTCTGCAACAGGTGCTGGACTTGGCACAAACCGCCCAGAACCCGGCCGGCGTGCTCTTCGACGCCGAGGGCATTGCTTTTGACGAGATAACGGGGCATCTGTTCGTATTGTCCGACCCCGACGAGAGCATTATCGAGTACCAGCGCAACGGTCGCTTTGTCCGGCGCTACGACATCAGCGGATTCGTACCCGAACCGCTGGCGCCGCAAGGCCTGACCATTGGCCCGTCGTCCACGCTGCCAGGGCGCCAGTCCTTCTACATCACCGACGGTGGCTTCGACAACGACCAGGTGCCGGATGAGACGGACGGGACTATTTACGAGGCGCTGATCGAACGCGTTGGAAACTAGCGCCCGGTTGCTGTTACAAATGCGGCCAGACGATTCGCTTTAGCCGCAGGCAGGTTTCGTCCAGATCGGCATCGGTCGACAACTCCACCGAAGGACAGCGCTCAAATCTGGGCGCCGTGCGCATGGCATGGCGCAGGCGCACATAGTCGGTCGTCTGGTTGCCTTTCTTGTCGCGCGTGCGATTGCGCTCAACGGCCTTTTCGACCGACACCGTCAGCTTGACCACAACATCGGGCGGACAGACCGAGTCGTACAGCTTGCGCTCCAGCCGCATCAGCCAGCGGATCAGACCCCAAGACTGCCGCGCGATCGTGGCGTCGCTGAAGGTGGCGCCGTCGATGGCGCCGAGCGCATCGGACGGGTAGCGATCACACACCACGATCGCGCCGTTGCGGGTCGCCCTGAACGCCCTGCGCAGCAACGCTTTGCGCTCGTAGGCAAGCATGACCTTGCGCACCACGAACACCGGCGACAGCCTGGCTTCGGGGGTCTCCTCCAGCTTCTTCTCCACGACGATGGTCGCCTGGCGCGGGGCGAGGCGCCGCACCAGCGGAATCAGGGCATTGGGCAGCAACGTGGCAAGCGTGGACGGCGGTTTGCCCGCGTGGATCGTGGTCACCTTGAGTTCCGCACCCAGCCACTTGGCAAGCGCCGCCACCAGCGTGGACTTGCCGGTCGCCTGCGGCCCCACGAGCGCGATGATTTTGCCTCCGGTGAGCAGATGCATGTGCTTTTGCCGACGGACAAACTTGTTGATGACAAGGCGCAGCGCGAACACAGCCGACACCAGGGACTGGCGAACCGGTCCGTAGCGCCGGTACTGGCCAAGTTGCCGCGCGAACCGCAGTCCCAGCGGAATACGCGACCACAGACTGGAGCGCGTCTTGAGCATGTTCAACGCGGTCAAAAAATCCTGGTCCGGTATCTGCGGAAAGTGAACCGCCAGCCGCTTGCGCGCCGTGTCCAGGTCCGTGCGTTCCAGCAACCAGTGACATTCTTCCAGCGTCGCCTCCGCGGCCCGGGTGGCGTAGAACAGATCGACAAGTGTTGTCATTTTCAACATGTTGCGAATGACGAAAATCAGTATTTCGCTGGATGCATCCGGGATACGGATGCCGCTGTCCTCGTGCGTGTGCTCCAGCAGAAGCCGTTCAAACGGCAGCGCCCAACTCTTCAGGAAGTGATCGCCGGTCAGGATGCGCGCGTAGGCGTGGACGTTGACGAAGGTGCCGGTGGCGTCGTCGTTGCCCAGGAAGTGAAACACGCCGGGCTGGTTGCGGCTGGTGACGCTGGCGGCCGCCTTGAAATTGTGCTGCAGAAGAATGACCACAAATTCCGACCAGCGCGAACGATCGATCAGGATGTCCACATCCTCGGCCGCGCTCATGGCATAGCCGATGTGGTAGTTGCTCTTCCAGTGACAGTAACGGATGCCGGCCTCATCGAGACTGGCCATGATCGACAGCAGCACATCGAGCGCCTGGCCAAAAGGCGCGATGGCGGCCGCACCGCCGGCGCGTGGATTAGAGTGTTCGGGCATCAGTTCGCCTGGAAGTTATTCTGAAGAAGCGCGCTTATACGCAACTACCGGTCCCCAGATCATGGCCAGGAGCAGGAAGAAATGGCGCCAGTGCATGGTGTCGATAATAACACTCTCGGCAACGACTCCAACCGTCGACGCATAGGCCGCTACGAAGCTCGCCTGGACGGGCGTGGGTCGCAGCGCGAACCACCAGCCACGCCATAGCGTGACGCCAATGAACGAGAGAAAAACGACGATGCCAAGCCACCCGTTTTCGGCGGCAATTTTCAGGTAAACATTGTGCGGCACGCGTCCTAATTCACTTTGTGTACGATTGGGCCCAAGCCCGATGGGGTTGACGGCAATCGCCCGCAGTGCCGCCTGCTGGGTGCTAAACCGCCCGCCGGCCTCAACGTCGTAGGACTGCAGAAGCGACGCGCGACGTTCGAACATCTCGCCTACCTGCGGATTCGACAAGGCGACGAAGACCATCACGACGGTGGCGGCGAATACGACGGCGCCTGCTACGCCGATGCGCGAGTAGTCCGCCAGTGTCCTGGCGTTAATAAGATACAAGAGGCCAAACACAAACGCGGAGACGACAAAATTTCCCCATGCACCGCGCGAAAAAGCCACCAGCAGGCCAATCACGAAATACAGGAACACGGCGCCGCGCAGTGCGATACCCGCAGCGCTGCGTCCTTTCATGTCCGCCAGCAGATAGAGCGCGACCGGAATCAGGAACGGCCCATAAACGTTGGCGTCCTTGAAGGCGCCCTTGGCCCGGCCCATCTTGAGAAATGTCTCGTAGTTGGGCACAAGCTGAAAGTAGCCCGCCAGACCCAGCGTCACCGCAATGATCGCCGCGACGATGTAACCATGCCAGATGATCTTCAGGTTGCGCTGCGGATCGCTCGCAATAAGACAGGTGAAGAACAGCCACAGCGCCACCAGGTACACCGTCAGCGTGGCGTAGAAGGTCATGTACGGCAGGGGCTGAGTTCGGCTTTGAGTAGCAAAGATAATCGAGACAAGGTTGGTCAGGATGAAAATCCCGAGCAAAAATACGGGCACGCCGAGTCCGGCCGGCACCCGCAAGCCGGCGGCAAACAAGGTGACCATCAGGGCCGCGGCGATCAGGTCGAAGGGAGCCGGCTCAATGAACACAAAAGAACTGAGCGCCAGCAACAGCCACAGCGCGACATCCGCCATTGCGCGACCGGATTTGGGGACATTAAATTTTAGAATGTCAGTGCTCAATGGATGTTACGGGCAGGCTCCGCGCACGCGATTCACGTGCTTGTTTTGTTATCCGGGACAAGACGACGCTGTGGTATTGTGAGCGCCGAACACGCGTCGTACAAGCGCGGTCGGACGACGCATCTGACATAAGAAGAAAACCATGCCCCCTGACGAGCCAAACGCACTGCGAATCCTGTTGTTGTTGGAGAATGCCGGCGCCGGATCCGGCCGCCACGTGATCGACCTGGCTCGCGGGTTGAGTGTTCGCGGCCACGACGTGACATTGCTCTATTCCCAATCAAGGCTGGAGGACTGGTTTGAGCGCGAGCTGCGCGCATCGCCCGCCGTGAGACGCGCGACGCTGCCCATGCGCCCGGGACTGGGCCCGGCAGACGCGTCGACAATTGTGGCGGTACGCCGCTTCATCCAAAACAACGGGCCGTTCGACGTGATCCACGGGCACAGTTCGAAGGCTGGCGCGCTGGCCCGACTCGGCGGCTGGAAAACGCCGGGGGTCAAAGTCTACACACCGCACGCGTTCTACACGCTCGGCTCCCCCGCCGGCTCCGCGACCGGCTGGTTTTATGCCAGCCTCGAACGCGTCCTTGCGCGGCTGTGCGACGGTATCATCTGCGTCTCCACTGCAGAGGGGCGCCACGCCGAATCGAGGCTCGCCATCTCCCCAATGAAACTCTTCGTCGTCCCCAACGGACTCGATCCGCTGCCACCCGGGGACCGCATGTCCATGCGCGCGCGCCTGGGCCTCGAGGACGCGAATTTCTGCATCGGCTTCGTTGGCAGGCTGGCGCGGCAGAAAGCCGTGCACCGTCTGCTGGAGGCGTTCGCGGCCGTGTACGCAGCGAATGCACATGCTCGACTGGTCATTGTCGGTGACGGGTCGGACGCAGACAGTCTCAAGCGCCTGGGCGAGCAGCTTGGTCTGGCGGAAGCTGTCACCTGGACCGGCGCGGCAGACGGCATCGAGATGATGAGCGCATTCGACCTGTTTGCCATGCCAAGTTTGTACGAAGCGTTTCCGTACGTGCTTCTCGAAGCCATGCATCGCGGCCTGCCCATCCTGGCAACCCGGGTTGGCGGCGTGGACGAGCTCGTGCGCGAGGATGTTAACGGCCACGTCGTGGAGCAGGGTGACGTGCACGCCTACGCCCAGCGGCTCGCGGAAAGGGTCGCGGACCCGGCGGGCAGCCGGCGCATGGGCGCGGCCTCGCGGCAGATCGTCGCGGGTTTCGACCTCGATGCAATGGTGAACGGCACGGCCGCGGTCTACCGGGCGTTGCTCGCGCGCGCAGGCTGAAGCCCTGGCGCACGCGCCGTTTACATCGCTTTGTCGGCCCGCAATACGGTGGTGATCGTGCGCAAGATGATCAGCAAGTCAAGTGACAGGGACCAGTTGTCGATGTAGTGCAGATCGTGCTCGACGCGTTTAAGAATCTGCGTGTCAGTCTCCGTCTCGCCACGCCAACCGTTCACCTGGGCCCAGCCCGTGATGCCCGGCTTGACGCGGTGACGCGCGGCATAGTCGGCGACCACCTCTTCGTACAAAAGCGCCCCCGCCTTGGCTTCCACCGCGTGCGGACGCGGCCCGACGATGGACATCTCGCCTTTCATCACGTTGAAAAACTGCGGTAACTCATCGAGGCTGGAACGACGCAGGAAGCGGCCGATGCGAGTGATCCTCGGGTCGTTCTTCTGCGTCAGCTGACTGCCCCTGGCATCGGTCTTGTCGGCGTACATCGTGCGGAACTTGTACACGTTGATGAGCTTGTGGTTGAAGCCATAGCGCGGCTGACGGAACAGGATCGGGCCGCGGCTGTCGAGCTTGATCAAAATGGCGATACCGAGCATCACCGGCAGCGAAATCAGGGTAAAGAAACTTCCGAGAATGAAATCCTCACTGCGCTTGAGAAACGCCTCGAGACCGGTGATC
>Ga0316201_10000296_pt1 | contig 26494 bp, 22 predicted proteins | sample CS6wburrow_MG_FD_204516 | JGI IMG/M metagenome (GOLD analysis project Ga0316201, IMG submission 204516) | Coastal sediment microbial communities from Delaware Bay, Delaware, United States - CS-6 worm burrow | ecosystem: Environmental > Aquatic > Marine > Coastal > Sediment | place: USA... | reverse complement strand
GGCCAGATGTTTTATTCCTTCGTCAATTTTCTCGCTGTACCCGGCATCAACGACACGCAATGCGGCTTCAAGCTGTTCCGCCGCGACTGTGCCCGCGAACTGTTCGCCGACCTGAACGAGTCGGGCTGGGCCTTCGATGTCGAGGTGCTGTACCGCGCCCAGCTAACCGGCTACGGCATCGCCGAGGTCGCCGTGGACTGGCACGAGGTGGACGGCTCCAAGGTCAACCCGGTGCAGGACGCCATACGCATGTTTATCGCCGTGTTCCGCATCCGCCGCAACAATGCCGGCTTCCTGCGCCGGCCGGCATCCATCGGCGCGGGTCAACACCGCTACACAGCCAACCTCTCACAACCCGAACACATGCAGGAATCATCATGAAACACGCATTGCAGCGACTGACCACCCAGCTGACGCGCTTTTCACTGGTCGGCGTGGGCAACACCGGCATCGACTTCCTGATGACCAACCTGCTGTTCCTGGCGTTCCGTCCGGACAGCATGGCTGGACTGACACTGATTTCACTGCTGGCCTGCCTGGTCGCGGCCACCAATTCCTACCTGATGAACTCGCGCTGGACCTTCACCGACCGCGCCAACCAGGACGGGCAGATCGGGCGCTTCGTGGTATTCGCGGCACTCGGCATGGTGGTCAACACGGCCGTGTTTCTGTTCCTGGTGCGCTACCTGCCGCTGGCACTGACGCTCGATCCGGTCAGCAACCTCAACCTGGCAAAGCTCGGCGGCGTGGTCTGTGCGCTGGCCGTCACCTTCCTCGGCTATCGCTTTGGCGTTTTCTATTCAGCCTCGATTGCCGGTTTCCGCAGGAACTGCCAGCTGCAGCCGGCAGCAGCGCCGCTACCCTGGCGGGCGCTCGGTGTCATACTGGCCGTCGCAGTGACTGCACGCCTGCTGTTTGTCAGCATCGCACCGGTCGCCTACGGTGATGCCGTCAGTTATTCCTGGGTCGCCTGGTTGACCGCACGTGGTGAGTGGCAGCTGGCCGACCCATTCTGGCACAGCCTGTTCGATTTCTGGCAGACCCTGTTTCTGATGACCGGTATCGGGCAATACCCGGCACTGGTGCTGTCATCCCTGCTGCCGGGCCTGCTGCTGATCGTGCCCGTTTACCTGCTTACACGCCGACTCTATGGCAACACGGCGGCACTGGTCGCCGGCCTGTTCATCGCGCTGCATCCGCGGCTGGTCGAATACTCGGTGAATGGTTACGCCGAATCCTTCTACCTGTGCGCGGCCATGTGGGCCGTCTGGGGCATCACCGCGGTGGTTCAGGATGGCAGGCACCGGGGCGCCCTTGCCGTCATCGGCATCACCCTGGCCGGCTACTTCCTGGTACGTAACGAGGCCATACTGCTGATCGGCCTGCTGGCTGCCGTGGTGCTGCTGCTGGCAGTGAGACGCCGTTTCGATATACGTCTTGCCCGCCTGCCAGTAGCGCTGTTCACTGCCTGCGTCATTGCCTACATGGCGGCCAGTCACACACTCTGGGACCAGCACGGTCTGTTTAGCAAATCGTCCAACATCGGCAAACAAAACCTGGAGACCCTGGATATCGGTGCCGCCGCGCGCGAGACTTACGGTGCACCGGACGATGCCGGCGCTGTTCGCCCGCCGCAAAATATGCTGCTGACGCTGGCCGCCCGCTGGCCGGCAAACCTGATGTATACAGCGGAACGCCTGCCGGGGATGCTGCTGTCGCCGGTCATCATCCTCGCCTTCCTGCTGCCGCTGCTGGTGGCCCGGCGCGGCAAGACACCCGGTGACGAACTGCCACTGCTGGTCTTCAGTGTCTGGCCACTGCTCTTCTACCCACTGATACAGCTGGAGCCACGCCTGCTGTTCCCGACCCTGATCGGTGCCGGCATCTTTGGCGCTGCCGGCGCTGTTGCCGCCGGCCGGCTGATTGCGGCCTCACTGCAACAGGCACCACGACGCTTGACCGAATTCGGCGTACCCGCCCTGCTGCTATTGCTGTTGCTGCCGTTGCTGCCGGCACTGGCCTGGAACTCGGACCAGTCGCGCGGCTACCACCGCGAGATCGGTGAATGGCTGGCCGCCCACATACCCGCCGATGCCGGCATTGCCGGCGATGGCTACGGCTATGTCTCGTCCAGCAGTTTCTGGGCCGGCCGCAAGGGCGAGCCGCGTCTCTGGACAAAGGATGCCGGGGAACTGGCCGATGCGGCACGCAATCGCGAACAACCGGTGCTGGTCCTCTACGAGGAATACCTGCGCAATGCCAATCCGCAGTTGTTGCCGGTGCTGGACGACGGCGTACCCGGCATGGAACTCGCCAGGCGCTTCGAATTCCCGCGCGTTGGCCGGGTGCAGGTATGGATACTGGCTGACGCGACAGCGCGTGTTGCCATGGCCACGGCCAACACGGCAGAGGCAAGCAAAACAGAGCAGGCCGCGCCATGAATTACGAACTGGACCGCGAGGAACGCCTCGAGGCACTTGGCTGGGGCCTGCTGCTGGCCCTGGTGACCAGCCTGCCCTATCTGCTGGGTTATATGGCCAGCCCGGCAGAGAAATATTTCCTCGGTTTCGTACTCAACCCCGCCGATCAAAACACCTATTTCATGTGGATGTCGCAGGTCGCCTCGGGCGAGTTGCTGTTGCAGAACCGCTATACCAGCATCCCGCATGAGGGAGCCGTACTGAATTTCGTGTTTCTCGCGGCCGGTTGGGCCGGCAAACTGCTCGGTTCACTGGATCTTGCCTACCAGTTGCTGCGCCTGTTTGCAGTGGTGCTGCTCGCCTGGAGTGCATGGCTGTTCGTTGCCACCTTCACGGCCTCCCGTGAACGCAGACGCTGGCTGTTTCTGACCGTGGTCTTTGGCGCCGGCGTCGGCTGGGTGTGGAACCTGTACCGCCTGTGGAACGGCGATTTCGGCGGCCTGGTCACCGACACAGAGATGCTGTTACGGCCACTCGACCTGTGGGTTCCGGAAGGCTATGTCTTCTACAGCATGCTGGTGATGCCGCATTTCTCGGTGGCGATCGCCCTGCTGTTGCTGACCGTGCGCTGTGCGGCCATCGGTTTGGCAGACAACCGCCTCGGCATGACTGCCACGGCCGGGCTGCTGTGTTTTGCCCTGAGTTTTGTACACCCCTACGACGTACTCATCGCACTCGGCCTGGCCGGCGGCGTCGCCACGCTCTACAGCCTGCGGCAACACGCGATCAGCCGCGCGGTGTGGCGCCATGTCGGACTGTTACTGCTGCTTGGCAGCGGCCCGGTGCTTTACAATTACTGGATCCTCAACAACAACCCGGGCATGCAGGCCTGGCTGGTGCAAAACCACTCGGCCTCGCCGGCACCCGTCAGCTACCTGGCCGGCTATGGCCTGCTGCTGTTCGGGGCGGTGATCTATACCGTAAAAAACCGCCATGAACTGGGCAACAACCTGTCACCCGTGCAATGGCTGTTCGCCTGGCTGCTGATCCTGCCGCTGGCCCTGTATGCACCTATCGACTTCCAGCGCCGCCTGGTGATCGGCGCGGTCGCGCCACTGGCGGTACTGTCGATGTTGCAGCTGCTTGACTGGCTCGGGGAGCGACGTTTTAGCACGCGGCGTGCCGGTACCGCGACGCTGGCCGTTATGCTGTTGCTGGTGTCTTTATCGAGCGGCTTTCACTGGCTGAACAGTTTTCGCAAGACGGCCGACCATGCGGGCGAACTGTTCGTGGAGAATGGCATGGTCGAGGCACTGCAGGCGATTGCAGCTGCCCCGGGCGGGCACGGCACGGTACTGGCGCGCTACGAGACCGGCAATCATGTGCCACGCTTTAGCGGCCGCACGACCGTCATCGGCTCGCGTGGCCAGACCGGCAATTTCGATCAGGTACGCGCCAGTACCGATGACTTCTATCGTGGCGACATGTCTGACGAACAGATGGCCGCATTCCTCAACGAGCAACGGGTCAGCTGGGTCCTCATAGGGCCACACGAGGCTGCGATCATGGCAGCCGGTACCCGGCAACGCCTGGCGAAGCTGGATCTGCAAACCTGGTATACCGACAGGAATGGCCGCTACGAGATACTGATACCCGTACCTGCCAGCGAACGGGCGGCATCATGCCATGCCCTACCAGGGCCGTTGCCCGCGACGGCCAACAGCGACAATAAAAACGCTGTCTGCGACATGCAGACAGACCCTGCCTAGAGGAGAACACAGCATGAGGGTAACAGCAATCGATGAACGTACCTCCGCCATCCTTGATGTGGTCCGCTGGGTTGCCGCCCTCGCCGTGGTGCTGACCCACCTCAACGACCAGATGTTCCTGTCATTGCAGGAGACGCCTGCCGCAAGCCAGACACTCGCCTTCATGGCATGGAAGTTTGTCTCTGCCACCGGCAACGAGGCCGTTATCGTGTTCTTCGTCATCAGCGGCTATCTTGTCGGGGGTGCAGCACTCGCTGAATTTCTCAAAAACGGTGACCTGCAGTTCTCGCGTTACATGCTGCGCCGCGGCGCGCGGCTCTACACCGTACTGGTCCCGGCCCTGGTAATCGGTGCCATACTCGACATCGTCGGTTCTCAGCTCAGCGGTGGCAGCAGCGTCTACGCCGACACGTTGCACCACTTGAGTGTCAGCGGCTTCCTCGGCAACCTGGTGTTCCTGCAGACCCTGTTTGTCGAGACCTTCGGCAGCAATGATGCCCTGTGGAGCCTTACGAATGAATTCTTCTACTACCTGATGTGCGGCCTGACCCTGTACGCGCTGTCGAAAAACCGCAGTCGGCTGCAGCGCGGCGCACTGTTGTTGCTGCTGAGCGGCATTGCCTGGCTGATCTTTCCGAAGATCCTGCTGTTCGGCACCCTCTGGCTGCTGGGCATGGCCATCCGGGTAATGCCGCTGCGCCGCACCCTGCCGCTGGCGCTCGCTATCGGCCAGTTTCTCGTCATCCTGGTCGCCATCCGGCTGTTCTTCGAGTGGGAATGGCGCGAGCAGTTGCTGGCGCATTACGCGGTGTCCGCGCTCGCAGCGCTCAGCTTCGCGCTACTGGTTGCTTCCCTGCAGGCCAGGCCCATGCATGACAGCCGCATGCTGCCGGCGCTGGTGCGGCACCCGTTCAACAAATTTGCGGCCGATTTCTCCTACACGCTGTACGCCACCCACTTCCCTTTCATCATGTTCGTTATCGCGGCCAGCGAGACACTGTTCGGCTGGGGCTGGCACTTGAGCTACACAGGTGGCTGGGAACTTGGCCTGGCACTGCTGCTGGTGGCAGCTTCCATGGTCTACGCCTGGCTGCTGTTCCTGGCCTTTGAATCAAGGACGCAGCAAGTCTATAAATGGCTGAAGCGAGGACAGCAGCGGCTACAGGACACGCTGGCACAGCAAACGAACCAGAAAAACGCCGCGCCAGGACAGGTCAACGAGGCCTGAAACCCGCATGCCGTGTCAACCCGGGCGCCGTTGCTGCGCCCGCCAGGCCTGCTGCAGTTTACGCGCACGGCGCTCGCGACGCATGGAACGTTCCAGCCGCGGCAATGCCGCCAGGAAACCCGCCAGCAGGAAGAATTCAACCGTGATATAGGTCTGCCGGAACGCCCACTCGAGCCATGACTGCAGCAACAATGTAATCATCCCGACAAGGATGCCGGTCGCCATCCAGGAAGTGATATCGTCGCGCCGCCGCAGCAGGTAGCGCACCGCCATGAGCAGGAAGTTGCCGATCATCAGCAGGAATACGATCATACCAATCCAGCCCATTTCGCTGGCATGCAGGTAATAGATATTGTGGACAATGCCGCGGTCACTCTCCAGCGGAATAAAGCGCGCATAACCGGTCTCGTTAATGACATGCGAATAGTTATTCAGACCGACACCTAAAAATCCCTCACCCGCCATGGCCTGGGCAGCCTCATTGGCCTGGTGGCGGCTGGCCTCGGCACCTTCCGGCGCGGTCTCGAAACGCTCGATAATTGCCGGCGTCACCTTGATAACCAGTGGCATGGCCGCCAGCAGCATCAGCCCCACGACCTTGAACTTGAACGACCGCGGCCGGTCGTAGAACGACAGCAACGTCACCAGCCCGTAACCGATAATCATCATGGCGAGAGCACCGCGCGAAAACGTCGCCAGCACAATCAGCGTGCCCATACCCAGCGCACCCCAGTAGATCAAGCGCCGCCGGCCAGCCTGCCGGTCACCGAGAACAAACGACAGGAAGATCATGTTCATCATATTGATGTACATTGCCAGGGTATTCGAGTGTGGCGTGGATCCCTTCGCCCGGTAAATACCGCCGAGCCGGTCCTGCATAACCAGTATGAACTGGAAGCCCACCATCACGGCCAGCAGTGTGACAAAGAAACGCAGGTCCTCCTCACTGCGCAGGTAGTTGTAGGCGACCCAGTAGACCACCATGGCGCGCAGAATCTTGAACACCCCGAAACCGGCGTACACCGGCACGTAGGCGATAAAGATGGTGAGCACGGCAAGGATCAGGTAGGCCAGCATCAGTGTCGAGTTGGGCGGCATCAGCTCCGGCCGCTTGCTTTTCCAGCGCGGCGCCCGTGCCATGACAATCATCAGGGTGATCATTATCCAGTCCGTGACACCGAACTCAAAACCCTTGGTATCACCGCGGTACCACTCCATCGAAACGAAGTTGATGTCAATCAGGTAGCAGGTCGAGAACAGGGCGCCGGCCACGAGCGCCCGTTCGATCAGGCGATAGCGGATACCCAGCCATGCCGCGACCGGAATAAAGGTGAAGGTCAAGCCAAGGAAAATTACCTGTTTAAGTTCCATGTCCCGGGGAGTGCTGCCTCAATCCGCTGCTAAACGTTAAATGATCACAAGTTTCGTGCCAGACACCCAGGGCCAGACACGTCAGACCCGGACGCAGCCTGCCTTGCAAACTGCAAAGCGACCGCGGCCGACTATTTCATTTTGCAACGCACTAATCAACAAAACCGGTGACAGCGCGGTAGATGTGATGACTGGCGTGGTCATACAGCAACTGGCACGGTAACTGCAGAGTAGCCGGGCAGATACTCAATCCACCGTCATACCCCGAAGGTGAACAGTACGATGAAATCTGCGCTCTCCACTGCACCGGAACTGCAACGCATCAACAGCGCCATTGCCGGCGGGCACCGACTCGGCCAGATGGCAAACCGGCTACGCCTGCTGGCCTACCGGTTCGGCACCCACCTCACGGAGGCCCTGCCACGCCTGTTCGATATCAACTGCGCCGCCAGTGCCATCCTGCTGCTGTCACCGTTGCTGCTGCTGCGCGCGCTGCTGGCCAGGCTGCAACATGGGCGGGTATTTGACCGTCAGGCGATGCACGGTCGCAACGCGACCCGCTTCGACATGCTGAAATTCGCCGGCCACTACCCTGGTCGAAGTCTTGCCGCATTGTTCAACATACTCAAGGGCGATTTGTCACTGACCGGGCCGCGTGCCCGCACCACTGACGAAGTAGCACAGGATCGCGGGGCTAGCATGGCCGAGCGGCATGCCGTGCGCCCCGGCATGATCTCTCCCTTCAGCATGCGACGCCGCGTCGGCATCGCCCATAATGCCGAGGAGGAAACTGACAGCGAGTTCGTCTACACTCAGACCGCGGGCGGTAGCGTCAACCTGCTGCTGCGCGCCATGCTCGGGCGCCTGATCACCGGTAACAGCCAGCGCCCGACACCCGCGACATTGCGCTTCTTCGATGTCGACATGGCCAACACCACCATGGACGAAACCCTGGAGTGGCTGACAGGCCGTGCCCGCGAACGCCAGCGCACCCTGCTGGCCTTCGTCAACCCGGACTGTCTCAATACTGCCTACGTGAACCCCGACTACCTGAAGGTATTGCAGCAGGCGAGTCGTGTGCTGCCTGACGGCATCGGCGTAAACGTCGGCTGCCGCATCAAGGGCGTCGCCTTGCGTGCCAATCTCAACGGCACTGATCTGTTCCCACGCCTCTGCGAAACACTGGCCGAAACCGGCCAGTCCATCTTCCTGCTGGGGGCCCAACCCGGCCGGGCCGAGGCCACGGCCCAGGCCATGCGGGCACGCTTTCCGAATCTCCGTATCAGCGGCACGCATGATGGTTATTTTGACAGTAGCGAGGACGCGGCAGTCATCCACAGCATCAATGCCTCCGGCGCCGACATCCTGCTAGTGGCCATGGGAGCACCACGCCAGGAACTGTGGCTTGCCCGCTACGAGGACGACTTGCAGGTGCCGGTGCGCATGGGCGTGGGCGGTCTGTTCGACTATTACTCCGGCAGTATTCCAAGGGCACCGTTGTGGCTGCGCGAGATCGGGCTGGAATGGGTGTGGCGCCTGCTGCAGGAACCTAGCCGGATGTGGAAGCGCTACCTCATCGGCAACCCGTTATATCTCTTCCGGGTGTGGCGCGAGTGCCGTGACCAGCACAAGGCTGCACGCCTTGCCCGGAAACCGCACAAGCTGCCCGGCAACCGCTTCAGCCGCATGTGCAGCCGCTTCACTGCCGCCTCGCGGCGCGGCCAGTGGCGCTATGCGGCAGGTATGACCGATATCATGAAGCGCCTGATCGATGTAGCTGTCTCCGGCACACTGTTGTTGATGTTGCTGCCGCTGTTTGCCCTCGTGGCACTGGCAATCCGGCTGGAGTCACCCGGACCGGTGTTCTTCAGGCAGGTGCGCGTTGGCTGCCATGGGAAGAACTTCGCCATGTGGAAGTTCCGCTCCATGTATGTCGACGCCGAGCAACGCAAGGCAGCCCTCGAGACACAGAACGAGATGCACGGCGGCGTCATTTTCAAATTGAAGCAAGATCCGCGCATCACCCGCATCGGCCGCCTTATCCGCCGCCTGTCCATCGACGAACTGCCGCAGCTCTGGAATGTCTTCAAGGGCGACATGTCGCTGGTCGGCCCGCGGCCGGCACTGCCGATCGAGGTCAGTCAGTACAGCCTCGACGATCGTGGTCGCCTGGAAACCAAGCCCGGCATTACCTGCACCTGGCAGGTGACAGGCCGTTCCGACATCCCGTTTGACGAGCAGGTAGTGCTAGACATCGAGTACATCCAGGAACAGTCGGTCAAGAACGATCTTAAGTTACTGGTTAAAACCGTCCCGGCCGTGATCTCCGGCCGTGGCGCCTATTGAGGAAACAGCGCCCATGAAAACTTTCATTTTTGTTGATCGTATCGATGACGGGCTTGAGCCCCTGACACGCGACACCTGCACTGCACTGCTGCCGGTCGCTGGCAAGGCCGTGATCGATTACACCATAGAAGACCTGGCCCGTGCCGGTATACGAGAGGCCGTAATCGTCGCCTCCGCACATGCCACCAGGGTGGAGGAGCATCTCGGCAAGGGTGAGCGCTGGGGCATGTCATTCGACTACTTTCCTGGCCAGGGTGCAGAACACCCGGCGATGTTGCTACAGCGTTATGCGCGTAACTACAAAGGCCCGGTGCTGCTAATCCGTGGCGATGTACTGCGCAGTTGCAGTGCTGATTTCATCATCAGTGCCACCACTGCCGCGGACACGCTTAGCGAGGCCTGTATCAACGACAGGGCAATCGGCATCTGCCTGTGCCGCACCGCCAGCACGACGCTGGAAAAGCTGCACTGGCCATACGCCACCAGTCCGGCAACTGCAGCACCCATCAACCCCGTCAACCTGGAAGATGCCCGCTGGTCAGCACTCGACACCCTTGCCACCTACCACCTTAGCAACCTTGATGTCGCCGCCGGCCGTTATCCAGGCCTGAAGCTGGCAGGCTGGGATCGCGGCAACGGCTTGACAGTCGGTCGTGGCAGCAATATTGCCAACCAGAGCCTGGCTGGCGAGCATGCGTTCGTCGGCAACCGATCGAGGGTACGTGCCTCGGTCCGCCTGGCCGGTAGCTGCGTTATCAGCGATAACTGTTTCATTGACAGCCAGGCAAACATCACGGACAGCGTCATCCTGCCCAGCACCTACGTTGGCGAAAACATCGACATCCGCAACGCCATCGTCAACGGTAACCAGGTCATACGCATAGACTCCGGCGCAAGCTACCGGGTCACCGACCGCTTCCTGCTGACCCAGATGCAACAACAGGGCAGCTCCCTGTCCGCCAGGCTTACCAACCGGTTAGCAGGCGTGGTGCTGCTGTTCTTGTCATTGCCGCTGTGGCCGCTCGCTGCCGGCGGCGCCCTGCTGAAGTCGCCTGCGGCACCACTGCGGCAGCTGCGCCTGCACAGCAATAAGTACCATGTCGACGACGCACATGAGCCAGTGCGCGGCACTTTCACCAGTCGTGAATGGGCGGTGGACGCACCGGTACTGCAGCGCCTGCCACTGCTGCTGGCCGTCGTTGCCGGTCACATCAACCTGGTCGGCGCCCGGCCACGCCCGGTGACCGACGAACCATCCGGCAGCGATCCCTGGGAACACATTGCCAGTGACACCCGGGCCGGTCTGCTCGGCCCGGTACAGCTGGACCTGCCGAACGAGGCACCGTCCGAGGAAAACATGCTCAACGAGATTTACTACGCGCGGTACCGTTCGCTGATGTCAGACCTCAATTACCTGGTCAAGGGTGCTCGCGCCATGTTCTCGGGCCGGGCGTGGGCCACGCGCGGCCATACCGGCAACATCTGAAGTTGCCAGCACTACACTCACCTATTTAGGAGTTATGCATGTCACGTTATCTGATCACTGGTGGTTTGGGACATATCGGAACCAAACTTACCAACACGCTGGTTGCGGCAGGGCACCAGATCAGGGTCATCGACAACCTCTCGACCGGGCAGCGCGGCAGTGTCACAGCTGACTGCCAGGTCGTGCCTGGCGACATCAATGACAGCACGCTGATAAGCGAAGTCATGGCGGGTGTCGATGGCTGCTTTCACCTCGCCACATCGAACAAATCCTCCGGCCAGGACAACGACGACATCGGCTACAACAATCTGCAAGGCATGATTAATGTCCTGACAGCTGCAAAAAACAAGGCAGGGATCGCACCCGTGCCCGTCGTTTATGCCTCCTCGTCCATCACCTACGGTGACAACGCCCACACCAGCCTGGGCGAGGATGTCATGGCCCGGCCGCTGACCAGTGCCGCGGCCGACAAGGTCAGTATTGAACTGCGTGCCCGCGTCGCCACACTCGCACACGGCATCCCGACAACTGGCCTGCGATTATTCAGCATCTACGGCCACGACCCGTATTCCGCCACCCCGGGCAATGGTGTCATCGCCACGTTCATGAAACGCCTGCTGAACGGGCAGGCCATCACCATCTATGGTGATGGCCACCAGACGCGCGACTTCGTCTACCTGGATGACGCAGTGGCATTCTTCATAACGGCGATGTCGCAGCCAGCTCGTCAGCCGGTGATCTACAATGTCTGCACCGGCACACAAACCAGCATCCAGCAGCTGGCCCGCATGCTCTGCAGCTTGTGTGGCAAGCCGGTCGAAATAAGACACACACCGGCACGCAAGGGTGACATCCGCTCCTCGGTCGGCAACCCGGAACGGGCCATACACCATCTCGGTGTGCGCGCACGGACCACCCTGGCACACGGACTGAAACAGATGCTGGCTCGCCAGTCCGGCGATACAAGCATCGGCAAACACAGCGACGCGGCCGGAGCTGGCCAGCTGCATGGCCTGCTCAACCCTTCCGTCGTCAACACATGAACACACTGCCCGGACACGCCAAGGGTATGAAAGTCCTGGTCGTCGACGACGCACTCGACATACAGCTCTACCTCGGTGAACTGCTGAAAAAGTGGGGCTTCGATGTAGTGTTTGCCAATGATGGCCTCGAAGCCTGCGAGCGGCTCGAGACCGACAACATTCAGCTCGTCATCAGTGACTGGGTGATGCCACACCTGAGTGGCGTCGAGTTGTGCCGATCGATCCGCAACGCGCCTCTGCCTCACTATGTCTACGTGATCCTGTTGACCAGCAGGAACGCGGACATCGACCTGGTGGAAGGGATGGAAGCGGGCGCGGACGACTTCCTGACCAAGCCCTTCAATGCCGATGAACTGCATGCCCGCATCAAGGCGGCGCAACGGGTGCTGCACCTCGAACTGGTGCTGGAGGAACGCAACCGGGCGCTGATCCACGCCAACCATCAGCTACAGCAAAGTCACGATACGATCCGCCTGGACCTCGAGGCCGCCGCCGTAATGCAACGCAGCATGCTGCCGAAATCCGAGCACGCGCAGGGGCTCAACATGCAATCACTTTTCTGTCCTGCCGCCGTGGTAGCGGGCGACATGTTCAGCCACCTTAAACTTGACGACAAGCACCTGGGCTTCTACCACATCGACGTCGCCGGTCACGGTGTGCGCTCCGCCATGCTGTCGTTCACCCTTGGCAAGATCCTTTCGGCAACCGTCGAGGAAGGCAGCCCGGTAATGCAGACCGACCCGAACCGGCCCGGCGGTGAATGCATCACGTCACCGGCCGCGGTCGTGGCCGAACTCAACCGGCGCTTCCAGGACAAGGACGAGACCACTCCCTACTTCACCATGATCTACGGCGTGATCAATACCGCAACCGGCCATGTCCGGATGTGCCAGGCCGGCCACCCGAACCCGTTTCGCGTCTCGCGCGACGGGATCATTGATAGCCTCGGTAGCGGCGGCTTTCCGGTCGGACTGTTGCCGAATGCACACTATGACAACATTGACTTCACCCTGAACCCGGGAGACCGCCTGTTCTGCCATTCCGATGGCATCAGCGAGTGCATGAACGCGGAGGACCAGCCGTTCAGCACGGGGCGCCTGGTGAGCCACCTGCTGCATTCCTGCCTGCGGCCGTTGCCGGAAACGCTGACCACCCTGAGGACCTGCCTGCAGGAGTGGCGCCACGGCGAACCCTTCGAAGATGACGTCTCCCTGATAGCCATTGAATTCGACACCGCCCATGCGGCCTGACAAGGACAACACCATGACACTCTATCCAGTAATACTCTCCGGCGGCTGCGGCTCGCGACTCTGGCCACTCTCACGCGAGCATTATCCTAAACCCCTGCTGCCGCTGACCTCCGGGCAATCGCTGTTGCAGGAGGCCGCCACTCGGTTGGAAGGTCTCCCGGGACTTGGCGATGCCGGCTATGGCTACATCCAGCGCGGCGAAGAACTGACCGCTGGTCAGGCCTACAGGGTGTCGAGCTTCGTCGAGAAACCGGGCCTGGCAACCGCCGAGCAGTACCTGGCAAGCCGCGAGACCGACTGGAACAGCGGCATCTTCCTAATGCGTGCCGGGCGCTGGCTCGATGAGATCGGTACACAGCAGCCCGCCATCCTGGCGGCCTGCAAGGCGGCCATGCTACAGCGCCAACAGGACAGCGACTACTTCCACGTACAACGCGAGGCCTTCCTCGCCAGCCCGGCTGACTGTATCGATTATGCGGTCATGGAACACACCGATAGTACCGTGGTCGTGCCGTTTACCGCGGGCTTGTCGGACGTCGGCGCCTGGTCGTCGCTGTGGCAGGTAGGCCCGCGCGACGCCAAAGGTAATGTAATACGGGGCGACGTAATTGCCGAGGACACCGAGAACAGTCTGCTGGTGGCGCGCAAGGACAAGGCGCAGGAAGTCAGGGTAATCGTCAACCAGCTGAAGGCTAGCGACCTCAATGAATACAAGGTACACCGTTGTGTCTACCGGCCGTGGGTATCTTACGGGTGCATCGACAACGGGCCCCGTTTCCAGGTGAAGCGCCTGCCGGTCAAACCAGGCGCCACCCTGTCGCTGCAGATGCACCACCATCGCGCCGAACACTGGGTGGTGGCCAAGTGCTCTGCACGTATCACCTGCGGCGACCAGACCTTCAGTCCGCATGAGAATCGACCTGCATCCCCATCGGCGAAACCCACCGCCTCGAAAACCCTGGCAACATCCCGCTCGAGGTTATCGAGATCCAGTCTGGCAGCTACCTTGGTGAAGACGACATCGTCCGTTTCGAAGTCGTCTATGACCGCGTCCAGTCTGCATCCTGAAGCCCCGGAAACAGTCCGATTATGTTAGTCAACAGCGTTGATGCGCTTTATCGTGTTACCTATCGCATGGCCTATCCTTTGTGGCAGTTTTACCTGCGACAGATCCGGACGCGCACCCAGGGGGCTCAAGTCGCATTGTGGCACAATGACCAGGTGCTCCTGGTCAGGAACTCCTACCGAGAGACCTATGTCTTCCCAGGTGGCTATATCCGCAACGGCGAGCACACCGCTACCGCGGCCAGCCGCGAGCTTTGTGAAGAAACAGGGATCTCGGTGCCGCCTGAACAACTCAGGTTTTCATTTGCATGGACCTATACCAGCGGAAAACTTACAGGTCACGATGATATTTATGAGTGCCGGCTGGAAAATAGACCGATCGTCTGCATTGATAACCGCGAAGTAATCGAGGCGCGTTTCGTGTCTCCTGACACTGCACTTGCATTACCCCTGGAAAGACAGGTGCGTCACTATCTGCAACCAGCGGAAAATGGATTCGGATTGGCAACAGGCTAGCCCCAAGACGGTGTTTGTACTGCCAGAAAGTCTCAGTGTGCCGCATTATACGAAGACATCATGTTTTGACCTGTCCTCCTCAATTATGGCTCTGTGTTTAAGGTTCCCACCACAAACATAACCCACGCGTTTGAGGTTCGACAGGTCAAAACATGATGTCTAGACCATTTCCACTACCATCTGCACCGTCATGTAGGCGGTATGTGGACGATTGATAAGCGGCCAAACTTGATCCAATCCGCCAATCGCGGCCCAGTAAATCCGAACGTTAAACTTCTAAATGCGAATCCCGCTTGAAGTGTCGCGAACTACAATAAGCATTCACTTATCCCATAGCGCCATCTCGGCACACAGGTTGATTTGCAAACTGGGCGTTACTTTTCGTCAAAACACACATCTGCATCCCTTTATATTTTTGAAATTGAGTGGAATTCTGTGGCTGTAAAGTATAAGAATTTTAACGAACAAGTCCCTTGAATCTACACATCGGCCCGCCTATTTTCTCCAATCAGGAAAGTGAAAACAGCCATTTTCCTGTACTCAATGTTAATTCTAATTCTCGGAGGATACATTTATGAGCGAACTTCGTCAGTTCACTACACATGCTATGGCAGCGATTGTATTGGCTGCAGGTACCAGCATGGCACTCGCTAATGACGATGCGAAAAAAACAGGGAACTACTGCATGGACGTGGAAATCGAACCCTTTCACCTGGTCCCAGATGGCTCCTGCACTGTCAGAGACTATTTCGGCGGCGAACTGCAAAAGATGTTCTATCCCTTCACCGAAGAGGATCATCTATTCAACTGCGAAGTCTTTGGCCCCACAATACCTATGCCTTTCGGCGATGTCCCTTCCTCTGTGGCTAGTGATGATCCTATTGTTGGCACCATCGGTGGACACCCATTCGAAGCCAGCCTGATGTGCGCGAGCCTCACCAACTGGTATCAGAAGTTCTGCCCCGACCCCAGTGACAAAAATAATTGCTTTCAAATGGCTCAGCCCTTCCTGAGTATGGGCCTGTCATTCCCCAGAGTAACCGAGATTTCCCTGTTTGACGGTGTTATCACGGTTGCAAAAAACAAAAACAAGACCGAAATGCTCCCTCTTGTGATGGCGACTCGCGCATCAGGCATTACCCATGTCGAAGACCTGAACGCACCACTGGTAGGCGCTTCGTTCACTCATGATCTAATCGGCATGGTGACGTATCCAACTCAAAATGGCGAGATCAATCTCAAGACGATGGATGGCAGTGCTGACCTGCTGTTGCAGGGTCACATTTTCTTCCCGGGCACGGTCGAAGAAGATGTGAACCCTGAAGGTAACAACGCAGCTGCTGTAATCAAAGGTACAATCTGCAGCAAAGAACTCTACAAGCAGCTGAATTAGAAAAAGCCCAGGGGCATCATCACGACTGACAGGAATATTTGGATGAATCCTTCGGCGGCGGCTTCGGCCACCGTTTTTGTCTAGTGCTAAAGGTCCGAAAGTGGCCCAGGGTAATGGGATGGTTATGCTCGTTGCCGACCGCAACAGCAATCGGTATTTAGAGTGCGTCGAACGTCAGTTCACCGGCTCGAGCAGGGCATTCCTGGGGCGAGTAGCTGCTCCCTATTCTAAACGTTTACTTCCAACCCTAAGGAGGCATTCGCGGGTCACATGCTGGTTGGAAAAGCGTTCTGGTAATATCAACCACATTGCGAAAAACAACGCAAACAGGAGACATCACGATGCCCATGACCTTGACAGCTCTATTGCTCAGCCTGTCTATCGCGACGGTACCTGTCTGGGCCGAGCTAAGTACCGATGCAACAATTGATGCCATGGAAGAGTACCTTGATTTTGTCGATTATGGTGGCGCGACTATATTTCCGGAACAAATACCCGCTCAGGACTGGAATAACTTTTTCATTATCGATGCTCGCGATGCCGGACAGTTTAAAAAGGAACACATACCCGGGGCGGTGAATATCGAATGGCGCCAGGTACTCGCACGCCGATCCGAGTTACCGAAAGACAAGCCTATCCTGATTTACTGCAACACCGGGACACTGTCAGCTCAGGCGGGATTTGCTCTTCGTGTAGCTGGGTTTGATAACCTGAGAATCCTTCAAGGTGGAATGAGTGAATGGCAGGCAAAGGGCAAATTTGAGGCATATGAACGTGTGTTGCAGCCACCGCAACACTGAATCTGCTTATATCTTTGTTGATGATGACCAAGTTTTGTCCGGAAGCACGCATTCACAAGGGATGCGAAACATGAAAAACTACCTATCTATCGCAGTGCTAATACTCTTGGCATATTCATACAACGTCTCAATGGCAGATGATGATGCGAGAAGGTTAGTTCAGTTGCCAGAAAAGATGCAACAACACATGATGTCAAATATGCGCGACCATCTGGTTGCTGTTAATGAAATACTAATAAAATTGGCAAATGGTGATTTTGAAGAAGCTGCGGAGATAGCAGAATATCGCTTAGGCATGAGCTCACCTGAGTCTAACGGAGCTAGTCATATGGCTGAGTTTATGCCCGAAGGAATGCGCCAAGCTGGTGCCGCAATGCACAAGGCGGCGAGTCGTTTTGCTCTAAAAGCACAGGAGGAAGAAGTACTGCCAGCATACAATACACTTTCCGAGGTTACATCCGCTTGTGTTGCCTGTCATTCAGGTTATCGAATTAGATGAAACCATATCACCTTACAAGGCGCTATCTGAAGTTCAGGGTTTGCTGCAACTCAGAAGCTCATTGGAATCCAGGAAACAGCAATCTGCCGAAAGCACGCATTTAGCTGAATTAATGAAAGGCAAGCGGGCTTCGCTTTCTATACGCATTGATCAGGGCAAAAAGCGGGACGCGCGGTTGATCAATAACTCTGGACTTTATGGAAAGTGCTTTTATTCTTCTATACTCAGTCTGTCACCAAGGGTTTCCATGATGAAAGTCCAGCATTCTTTTTCCATTCTGACCGCTTTTCTACTCTTCGCAACCAGCAGCTGTTACGCGCAACAGTACCAGCCGGACGATGTAATCCACACCATTGGCCGGCACCAGCTCAAGTACAGGCATGTATTGGCATACATAAATATAGAAATGGAAGGGGAAGACACTGCTCTGATGTCCGACGGCAAATACATCGAAGAACTGACTCAAGAACTTCTGGAGGAATTTACGGCGGCCCCGGAAGAGGTGATCAATGATATGGACGAACACTACGCCGCCATGCAAATGGACGCGGGATTTCAAATGGGAACACCCGGCAGCGACACCGGTTACCAAACCCAACAGAACCAGGATCCTGTTTACAACACAGGCGCGAGCGGACAGTGGAAACAAATGCTTAGCGGGAGTGTCCTGTATTATTCCAAAACTGAATCGTACAACGGCATGTTCGTGCAGAGCACCCAGTACATGCACCTCTGCCCCAACGGTACAGCGTACACTTACCAGTCCAGCGCAGGAGGCGGCGACGTCAGCAACGTCGGTATCAGCAATCCAGAGGAGATGGAATTCACTGGGTCGGTCAATTGGGGGGTAACTGAACAAGGCGGTGCCGCGTACTTCCAAATAGCCCTGGCCGGGACCGATCAACGCGCTTTCCCCATGCGACTAGTGAACAATCAGATTCACATCCAGGGATTGGGGGATTTTTATCGGCAGGCTGGTGCTGCAGCCTGCCGATAGTCGGCGTTCGTGGATTAGGGGTATTCGCCAGCGCTTCTTTTTTGCCTATAGGTTTCATGCTCCAAGGCGGTTGCTGTAAACCAGCATGACGACAGTGAAAGGCCGGGGCTTGTTCTGATGCCGAGCTACGGAATTTCCTCGATATAGGTTCGCGCAATCGGAGTTTGCACATAGTAGCGTTGCTTGCCCTCCTTGATCCAGAAATAGTAATAGCCCTTCTCCGGCTCGGATGTGACTTTACTGTTACGCACCTCCCAGCTTTTAACATGCTCTCCATCAGCGTAGGTGACCCGATAATTGCCCTCCAGCCAGGTCACCCCGAGACGCGTCAGACGGTTCTGTTGCTCTTCCGTACAGCCGTTCAGCACCAGGCCGAAGAATATCAGCATAAGCATTCTGGACATTATTATTTCCTCGAATAAGAAAATCCGGATTGCGCAGAATATACAGACATTGCCCGGCGCATAGTGTTATTTCTGTATACGCTTTAACGACGTGGTCATCCGAAAGCAGGGGATCGTTGTCCGGATACCAACTTTACACAACACGAAGTTAGTCCTGATCAAACCATGCGGTCCTGTCCGGCTATGGAAAAGCTGGAGGATTCTTGGCGATGACAGGGATAGTGCCTGTGATTACAGCAAGTTGCGTCTATTGACAACGCGGCTCACGGGATTTGGCACAGTCGCTGCAATAACCTGGGCATGAACCCTTTAAAGTTCATACGACGCCCGCCAGGGCACCGTTACTTTGATAACTGTTACCTGACCTCAGGAGAGACTGACCATGATGATCAAAGACCTGGAAATGAGCAAAGACCTCGACCGTGACGCCCTGTCCGCTGTGCGCGGCGGCCGCAACTCCATCGAGCAGGGTGGCGTGTACGCCCCGGTCGCGAATGCCGGTGGCGGTTTCAGCTTCGGCAGCCCGACAAGCATCGTCAGCGCCCCTGTTAATGCGTCTTCGGCGGTGCTGAACGACAACGACCTTCACCTGAAACTTGCTAACAAGTCAGCCGATGTGTTGGGTTCGTTTGGCACGGAAATCTGGCAGTAAACGCTTACGCGGTAACTGCTACTTTCTGAAAACGGGGGTCTTCGGACCCCCGTGTTTTGTCTGCCTGGTACAGTCAGTTGGCCCTTAATGGTCGCAACAAGAACTACTGGCTGACTCAACAGCCTCGTTAACCAGAAGAACACTATCCGCAGGAGCCGTTTCAGTGTTCGAATATAATCCCGGGTTTAAACAAAATCGGGCAACTGCCGAACGAGCTGCTGGAGATCCTTGGCTTCGATGCGACGCAATGCCTCTCGATGGGAAAACCACACCCGGTCGCGGAAACTTTCTTCCCAGTGCCTGACGACCTTGCTGACCTCCATGGCAAATACCTTGACGGTGCAGGTTCTGCCCCATTTACGGTAGCGGTAGGCTCCGATGGCAGATTTGGATACTTTGCCGCGGATACCCGCCTCCTCCCAAGCTTCCTTGATAGCCGATTTCTTTGGAGACAGATGCGGTTCCTTGACTCCTTTGGGTATAACCCAGCGTTTCTTGTTGGTTGAGGTCACCATGAGGAGTTCCAGCTTGCCCTTACGTTTACGAAATGGAATCACCCCTGACTGGCAATAATAATGATCCGGTCGTTTACTCATTTCCCAATCCCCCTTTCTCCCTGGTCAGCGAAATTACCACTGAACTTTTCCCTGAACATCACAAGATGCTACAAGGTCCCCAGGTTGGGAAAGTAAGTCGCTCGCTGTGACTTGTCAATGTCAGTCTGCTACGCTGTGGCTGCTGTGGGGACCAACCCACGATGTAGTTCGCTTCAGCGCTGCGGAAGTCGCGCGATGAAATCGGTCCGATCCGCCAAATCGCTCACTTTGACCACCCCCAGGCGTTGTGCGACGCGTGACAACTCACTGTTTCGAAATGCCTCTTTGAATATTCCAAGAGTAAGGTTTTACCTGAGCCCCGGACCCGCGATAATGTGCGCCGACGTAACGAGCGCGAGACACGGATATTGGCATGCCGATGCAAGATAGAGTGAGTACCGGAAAAAGAGCGAAGATCCCCCTTCAGGCCAAAGCACTGATGGCTGCTGTCGCTGTCATCACCCTCGTCGCCGTGTGGCTGGTGCCGGATGACAAGCAACCGACACCCCCACCCCTGCCCGAACTGCCGTCGTCTGCACCGCAACGCGATGTCGACCCGACTCCGCCGGCAACACCGGCGGAGGATAGCACCGCCGTTATACGGGCGGGCAATAGGGCCCGCGCCTTTATCTCAAGCTTGCGCAGGGAACGTTCAGAACCCGATCCGGATACGGTTTTCGGGGAGGCCGAACGGCTGCAGGGCGAGGGGTATACTGATGACGCCTACCTGCTGTATCGCTTCGCCGCACGTCATGGCCACGGACAGGCCGCCCTGGTGCTGGGATTCCAGTCCGATCCGGCGGCCAACGCTGACGCGCTGAGCGATGAACCCGAGCAGGCCTACAAGTGGTACGCCATGGCGGTCGCCGCGGGCATCGAGGAAGCCACGGCACACCTGCAGGATCTGCGCAAGCGCGTGGAGCAGTCCGCTGCTGAAGGTGACGAACGCGCCCAGCGGCTGATGCTCCAGTGGCAATAGTTTTTCGGGAGATTGAAATCATGACAAGGTTATTAATGCTACTCGTGCTCGGCGTAACGCCGCTGCTGGCGATCTGCGCCGAACCAGCCGCTGGCGGCGGCACGCCGCTGCTGATGGAGGGCAAGCGCGACCTTTTCCAGCGCGTACTGGCGGTACCGGGTGCCCGCCTGGCCACCGAAGCAGGCGGGCAGAGTCGCAAGCCAGTGGTACCGTTTACCGCTTTCTATGTCTATGCACGTCGCACGCTTGGCGGTACGGAGTGGGTGGAAGTCGGCACCGATCGGCACGGCGCGCGCGCCGGCTGGCTGCCGCTCGCCAGTACGATCGAGTGGAACCATGGGCTGACAGCGGCCTTTCGCGATCCGGTCGGCCACGATCGCGTACTCCTTTTCAAGGACCAGGATTCAGTACGCAGGCTGGTCGGCCAGAGCGACCTGAAAAGCTATGACCGCCTCTACCAGGAGGCCGAGCAGGAACAGCTCTCGGCAGACTCGCCGGTGGTAGCCATTCAGCCGCCAGGCCATATTGATATCCGAGAGGATTTCTACCTGGTGCCCATCCGTCGCCATGAGGATATCTATCTGGGCAGCGAGCAGGCGCGTCTGCTCCAGGTCTCGAGCGTTCCGCTGGACCTCGGGCCTGACACGTCAGGCAAAGTCCCGGTGGACCCGCAGGCCTACTCCGCGGGACTGGTGTTCGTTATAGACTCCACCCTGTCGATGGACCCCTACATCGAGCGGACCCGGGAAGCGGTGGAGAAAATCTATGACACCCTGGGCAATGCCAACTTGCTCGGTAACGTGAACTTCGGCCTGGTGTCGTTTCGCGATAACCTGGGAGCGGCGCCCCGGCTGGACTACCTGGTGCGGACCTATGTCGATCTGGAACAGGGCCGCGACGGATCGGGGTTTCTATCCCGGGTAAAATCGCTACAGGCCGCCGGTTCATCCAGCCGGGACTTCATCGAGGATGCCTATGCCGGGGTAAAACAGGCGATTGAATCGATGAACTGGAACGGTCACGATGCGCGCTATATCGTGCTGGTGACTGATGCCGGTGCACGCGGCGCCGACGATCCGCTTTCCAGCACCGGTCTGGGCACCGCCAGCCTGCGGCAGCTGGCCCAGGACAAGGGCATTGCTATCTTTGTATTGCATTTGCTGACGCCAGCCACCATGGCGGACCATGCTCGCGACGCCGAGCAGTACCACCAGCTTGCCGATTTTCCGGACATCGGCAGCCTCTATTACGGTGTACCCACCGGTGATGTCCAGGAGTTCGGCAAGGTACTGGATGCACTGGCCGGTCAGATCACCGAACAGGTGCGTTTGGCCGCGGCAGACGGGGAACTGCCAGCGCCGGCACCAGCCAGCGATGACGTGCAGCTGGCGAGTCTGCAGGCCAAGGTCGCGAAACTCGGTTACGCACTGCGCATGCGTTATCTGCAAAAGACCGAGGGCGGTCAGGTGCCCAGTGTGTTTGATGCGTGGATGCTGGACCGCGACTTTCGCGACCCGCAACGCCCCACCCTGGATGTGAGAGTACTGCTCACCCGTGACCAGCTCTCGGATCTCCATGACGTGCTCACACAGGTGCTGGACACCGCCGAGGAAGGACTACTGTCACCCCAGAACTTCCTCAACGAACTGAAGAGCCTCGCCGCGACCGTCTCGCGTAGTCCCGAACAGCTGGGCGTCACCACTGCCACCACCGCGGGGAAGGGCAACAGCCTGGCGGATCTGGGTTTTATGCGGGAATATATCGAGGACCTTCCTTACACCGGTGAGGTGATGGGGTTGTCTCTGGATGACTGGCAGAGCTGGCCGACGCGGCGACAGGTTACCTTTATCAACCACATGGAGGAAAAGGTCAGCTATTATCGCGCGCTACACGATCATACCGACCTCTGGGTCAGCCTCGACGGCGGACCCGTGAGTGGTGATTCCGTTTTTCCCGTTCCACTGGAGCTGCTTCCCTAGCGCCTGTTGGCTTGCGCCAGAAGAGATTGTGTCAAACATGCAAAAAACAGCGTGAGTTATAGTGATGCCTGTCAGAAATCCGGTCCGGGTGATGTGAGCAGCGAGGTTTCCACGGCACGGCAACCCACGCGTGCGCTCATCTATCACCTGCGTGATGTGGTCAAGACCCGTGAAGCCGAGGGCGTGGCTTTTCGTCTCAGGGTCCCGAGTCTGCAGATCGCCATGGGTGAGAAGATCGCACTGATCGGCGAATCGGGCTGCGGCAAGTCGACCCTGCTGGACATGCTTGCCTTCATCCTGCAGCCTTCCGCTGTCGGTGCCTTCCGCTTTCGGCCCGAGCGCGATGGAGAATCGCTGGATGTGCAGGCCTACTGGAAAGACGGCAAGCTCAACGAACTGGGCGATCTGCGCAAACGCCATATCGGCTACGTGATGCAGACCGGCGGTCTGCTCCCCTACCTGACAGTCCAGGACAACATGAATCTGTGCCGCAGCGTACTCGGGCTTCGCCCGGACGGTATGGTCGAACACCTGGCCGAAGAACTCGGCATCACCCCTCATCTGGGCAAGCTGCCGGACGCGCTGTCCACCGGTGAACGTCAGCGCGTGGCCATAGGACGCGCCGTCGCCCACCGGCCCTCGATCGTGATCGCCGACGAACCCACCGCTTCCCTGGACCCCTATGCCGCAGAGAAGGTGATGTCCCTGTTTCTCGGCCTGGCGGAGGAATTCAACATCACAGTGATTCTGGCCAGCCACGCCTGGCGCCATATCAAGCAGCTGGGTCTGCGTCGGCTTACCCATCGCACCCACTGCGATGCCGACAAGAAGCTGACCGAGACCGTGGTGAGCGGCTGACTTATGGCTGGCCCCTGGAGCAAAGTATTTCGCCTGGCGAGCCGTGACTACGTTCACGAATGGCAGATGTCAGGCTGCTTCGTACTCGCCCTGGCGGCGGTGCTGGGTCCCATGATGGTTTTGTTCGGACTCAAGTTCGGCATTGTCGGCGCCATGGTGGATCAGCTGATCGAGGACCCCCGCAACCGCGAGATTCGCCCGGTCGGCAGTGGCCGTTACGACCGCGCCTGGCTGGAGAGCGTGGGCGCACGACCCGACGTGGCCTTCCTGGTGCCACGTACCCGCAACATCGCCGCAACCATCGAACTCAGCAGTGAGAACACATCACGCATTGTCTCGGTGGAACTGATAGCCTCAGAGCGTGGCGACCCGCTGTTGCCGCCGAACGGCCCGCTGCCGGAAGGCACCAACCGGGTGGTGCTGTCCCGCAGCGCTGCTGAGAAGCTGGACGTCGCGGCCGGCGACACGCTGGACGGCAGCCTCGCCCGCCGTTTTCGCAACCGCCAGGAACGCGTGCACCTGCCCTTGAGCGTAGCGGCGATAGCGCCGGCGGGTGCGTTCTCACGGGATGGCGCCTTCGTCTCGGTGACGCTGCTGGAAGCGCTGGAGGATTTCCGCGACGGGCGGGCAGTACCGCTCCTCGGCTGGGAGGGCGAGCACGCAGATACCGAACGCACCTACCCGGGCTTCAGACTCTATACGCATTCCATCTATGACGTGGCAGGCCTGCGCGACGCCTTCGCAAAGCTCAACGTGGACGTGCGCACCCGCGGCGCCGAAATCGAACTGGTGCAGCGCATGGACCGGAATCTGACGGCCATATACTGGGCAATCGCCGTCATCGGCCTGGTGGGGTTTTCGCTATCGCTGGGAGCGAGCCTGTGGGCAAATGTCGACCGCAAGCGCAAGGAACTGTCGGTGCTGCGCCTGGTGGGATTCCGCACGGCCGACATCGTCTGGTTTCCCATGGTGCAGGCCCTGTTCACCGCCGCGCTGGGCTGGGCGCTGGCGGTGGCAATCTACCAGGCCACAGCCTGGGTCATCAATGACATGATGGCGACACAGCTGGAAACCGGACAACAGGTCTGCCGGCTGCTGCCCTGGCACTACGCAATAGCACTGGGTCTGACCTGCGCCGCCGCCGTGCTCGCGGCCGGGCTTGCCGGCCTGCGTTCGGCACGCGTCGAACCATCCGAGGGCATGCGCGACCTGTGACAGCGTGCACCGCGCATCGGGGTAACGTTATTACCGGCCGATAATATTATTATTCTTCAAATAGGCAATGACTTCATCAGCAAGCGTATCGGGTGTTTTTTCGCCCGCCAGAAGAACCAGTTCCGGATCTACCGGTGCTTCATAGGGGTCATCGATACCGGTAAAGCCTTTTATCTCTCCGGCACGGGCTTTTTTGTAAAGCCCCTTGGGATCCCGTTGCTCACATATATCAATCGGTGTATCGACAAAGACTTCGATAAACTCACCTTGTTTCAGGGTATTTCGTACCCTGTCCCGATCAATGCGGTACGGACTGATAAAGGCAGTCAGCGCTATCGCACCTGCCTGTGCAAATATCTCCGCGACGGCCCCTATGCGGCGAATATTCTCTTCCCGATCAACAGAAGAAAATCCCAGTCCAAAACGTTGTGAATATTCTTCTCCATGCGTGTCTTTCAACATGCCGGGCCCGGCATTGAGTCCATGACGGACATTGTCGCCATCCAGCACGAAACTCTGGATATCCGCCTGGTGCAGTTTATGATCCAGCGTATTCGCAACGGTGCTCTTACCTGAACCACTCAGACCAGTGAACCAGATCACACAGCCTTTGTGACCATTTTTCTTTTCCCGGATATCCCGTGAGACCCTGTGCTCATGCCATGTAACATTTGTATCATTATTCATAAAGTATTCTCAGTAATTTATTGCGTCAGATTGAATTATCCAACCCCTTATATTAACCGATGTCGCCTTGCCGATGTAAGATATGAACAAATGCCCTGACCTGCAGGAGATTCTGTTTGCCTTTAACCTGGGAATTTGTCGGCACGGATCAACTGTGCCTTTAGTGGCCGGACGGCAAAAGGCATACCGGTGCGCGCGCCTGTAAAACTGCTGCTTTGGCTGATCGCCGGCATGAGTGCCCTGGTCGCCGTACTTCTGACCTTATTGCTCTTCATTGATGTCGACGTCTACCGCGGCCAGATTCAACGCCATGTCTCGACAGCGTTCGGTCGTGATATCGTCCTCGAGGGGTCGCTCAGCCTGGAGCCATCACTCACGCCCCGCTTCGTGGTCAACGGCCTGAAGATTGCCAACCCGGACTGGGCCAGCCGACCTTTTCTGGCAACGGCGGACAAATTCGATATCCGCGTCAAGCTGTTACCCCTGCTGCGTGGGGACCTGGAAATCGTTGCACTCGAATTTCACGGTATCGACCTGCTGCTGGAGAAATCCCCCGACGGCAGCAACAACTTCACCTTTGGCACAGCTGCAGAGCGCGCGGCATTGCCTGCCATTGAGCGCATGTTGCTGTATGACGCGACCATCGCCTACGCCGCAGCTGAGGGCCCGGTGAGGCGCCTGCACATGGCGCAGGTCAGTGCACGCAATGTGCCGGGCCAGCCAGTGGAACTTGAGGCACAGACGGCGGTGAACGCGGTACCCGTAGCGCTGTCGTTGCGCGGCAAACCGTTGGGTGACGGGCATGCGCATGTTCCCTGGGAAATCACCCTGCTTGGCGAGGCTGGCGATCTGTCCCTGCGGGTGCAGGGCCGCGTCGCCGACCCGACCGACTGGCGCCAGGGCGAGTATCGGCTTGCGCTGAAAGGCCGACAGCTGGATGA
>Ga0316201_10000295_pt1 | contig 26497 bp, 18 predicted proteins | sample CS6wburrow_MG_FD_204516 | JGI IMG/M metagenome (GOLD analysis project Ga0316201, IMG submission 204516) | Coastal sediment microbial communities from Delaware Bay, Delaware, United States - CS-6 worm burrow | ecosystem: Environmental > Aquatic > Marine > Coastal > Sediment | place: USA... | reverse complement strand
CAACACATTACGGGCCGATAAACGAATTAATACTAAGAGCAATCCTGACATTAGCCGTTTGATTTCAAACTCTCAAAATCCCCAATTGATTTGATTAAGGATGATGAAAAGTGCGAGTCAATATTCGCTTATCCCCGTAATTCGTTGTACTTAATAACCGATTTGAAGCTTGCGATCCCTCGATTTTCGTTCCAAATTTGCGATGGCTTGATTGAAGTCTACTCGGCCGTTGTACTCAATCGAAATTGATAATGGGGAATGCGCCCAATCATAGGTGCCTTTTGCAAAACTCTTAAGCCTAAACTATAAAACAATGACTTACGAGTACATGAGTGTGTAAGTTATTGATTTATTGTTGCTCGTCCGAGTTTTGCAAATCCCTCATAGTACAATAAATTATTTTTAAATGTAAAATATTGTGATATTAGAAATTTGTTGAGATGAGTTAAGGTTTGAGGCAGTGTAAACAACGCTTGCGAAAAAGGAATGCCGTTTTTAAAAATGAATTAAAAAAAACGATTAAAAACGATTTTTGAGTGAAAAAAAAGGGGGAGTGGGATTTCAAGTAAATGACACAATAGATAATTAATGACTAATAACCCCTATTTGATGAGATCATTATGACATCTTAAAATTTTGGAGGGAAGAAATGGGGAATGGAGAGAGAAAATGGCAGGAGAATTAATTAATTTTATTAAGTCAATAATCTATATGATGATTAAAATCATCATAATTTTAAAATTAAAAACAATATCATTGGATTAGGAGTCAGAACGCTATCAACTCTGACTCCTGATAAAAGAGGAGATGAAAGAAGAATTTTTATAAATTAAATTAATCACTTTAATAAGCCCCCTTGGCTTTCAAGACAGCGGGTACAGTTTTAAGCAAAAGTACCATGTCATTCCCAAAAGACTGGTTATTGATGTATTCTAAATCCATCTCAACCTGTTTTGGAAAAGGAATCTCTGAACGCCCTGACACTTGCCAAATACAGGTGATACCCGGTGTCACTCTTAAACGCTGACGTTGATAAGGGGTATATTGCGCCACTTCGCTTGGAACGGGCGGACGTGGGCCAACTAAAGACATATCACCAATGAACACATTCCAAAGTTGTGGCAGTTCATCAATAGAAAATTTACGAATAAAACGACCAACCTGAGTGATACGTGGGTCATTTTTCATTTTAAATAACACGCCACCTTTCATTTCATTTTCTTTCATCAATGCCGCTTTACGCGCCTCAGCATCAATATACATAGAACGAAACTTCCACATTTTAAATTTTTGCCCATCTTTACCAACACGGGTTTGAAAAAAGAATACAGGCCCTTTTGAATCCAAACTAATCAGCCATATCGTCATCAGCAACAAGGGACTCAACAAAATCAGGGCTGTTGCCGAAACCACTATATCAAAAAGACGCTTGGGAGTTAGATTGCTAACAAGCATATCTTCAGCAATTATCCAAGGACGACTATCTATAACTAAATTTTCCGTTGGCATTGTTCTTCTCCTGATAATAAATCGGTTTTAGGTTAAATTTATAATTAACGCATTTTCTTAGTTTTTAAGGAGAGCAATTATCACGCCATATATTATTAACCTATTAATTTTATGACTGTTTTAAAGTATTAGCCCGCAAAAAGAGACAACTCAGTCAACCGTGATTTTCAATTTGCAATGCGATATCAAAAAAGAGGTGCAAAATTTTTTAAGTTCAGGCGTTACAAGCCTTACAAATATTCAATCGTTCACGCAAAACTCTAAAAATTGGAGTGCAAAATTTATTTTGCATAAACGCTTTTTAATTCTTAAATACCCTATCTCCAGTAACGTCTAAACGCCTAAACGTCTTAATAGAAAATGACAACCCTATTCCTATTCACTTTATTATTAATATTATTACTAATTGGGGTGCCTGTTGCGATTGCATTAGGGCTTTCTAGCGTATTAACGATTTTATTTTTCTCAACAGACTCTCTGGCTTCCTTATCTTTGAAACTGTTTCAAAGTATGGAGCATTACACTTTATTGGCTATTCCCTTTTTTATACTTTCTGCCGGGTTTTTATCCACGGGCGGCGTGGCTAAACGGATTATCCGCTTTGCTATCGCTTGTGTCGGTTCGGTGCGCGGGGGAATGGCGATGGCTTCCGTATTGGCTTGTATGCTGTTTGCGGCCGTATCGGGTTCCTCACCAGCGACGGTAGTGGCGATTGGTTCCATCGTGATCGCGGGTATGGTAGCCACCGGTTATACGGAGGCCTTTGCTGTTGGCGTTGTCGGCAGTGCAGGCACTTTAGGCATTTTGATACCGCCTTCTATCGTCATGGTGGTTTACGCGGCGATCACTGAAGTCTCAGTAGGCCGCTTATTTGTCGCTGGGATAGTGCCCGGCCTATTGGCCGGCCTGATGTTGATGATGGGCATTTATGGATTAGCGCGAAAACGCAATTTGCCCAAAATGCAGCCCGCTTCATGGGTAGAACTCTTAGACTCAGGCAAACAAGCGATTTGGGGATTATTATTGATCGTCATTGTGATCGGGGGGATTTATAGCGGGATATTTACCGCGACGGAGGCGGCGGCCGTGGCAGCGGTATATGCCTTTGTGATAGCCGTGTTTTTATATCGCGATCTCAAATTGCCAGAAGTACCGAAAGTCTTAACCGAATCGGGCAAAGTGACGATTATGCTGATGTTCATCATCTCGAATGCGATGTTATTTGGACACGTTTTAACGACAGAACAAATCCCACAACAGATTGCGGCCGAAATGATCAATGCTGGGATGCCACCGTGGCTATTTTTAATTGTTGTGAATGTCTTATTATTAATAGGCGGGAGTTTTATGGAACCGTCAGGGTTATTATTGATCGTCGCGCCGATTTTATTTCCGATAGCGACACAATTAGGGATTGATCCGATTCATCTGGGGATCATTATGGTCGTCAATATGGAAGTGGGGATGATCACACCACCAGTGGGCTTAAATTTATTTGTCTTGGTTGGGATTACGGAAATGAATTTAATGAATGTGATTAAGGCCGTCGCGCCTTGGTTAGTTATCTTATTGATATTCTTAATGATGATCACGTATATACCAGCGATCAGTTTATTTTTGCCCGATCTGCTGTTCGGCCCGCAAAGGTAGTTTTGTGAGATGACGATAACTTTTTCTATGAGTACAACTTCTTTCCCTAGCACAATGACTTCAGCATTGCACATAGAAGGTGGGGGATTAAACCGATTGATAAAAAAACTTGCATTTTAAAAAGGGGCGGATTAAGATCGCGCCGTCTTATTAATTAATAATATATAAGGGCCGAGAAATGTTCGCATGAACAATAGCCTTAAGAGACCCTATTTTTTAATGGTTTTTATTTTACGACTACCGTCAGTTATGTCAAAAAGCCGGGGGGTCGTAGTCAAAAAAAGAGGTTTTTGGGGAAAATTGGCGTTTTTTATTGTAGTGAACAGACGAACATGGGCATAAAATGGTGGGTTGACAGCCGACATAGGCAATTGAAACACTCCAAAAAGAAATCATCAAACCGTTTTGGTGATAGTTGACAGCCGACATAGGCAATTGAAACACAATCAGTATCTACAAATACTGGCGAAGAAAACGAAGTTGACAGCCGACATAGGCAATTGAAACGAGTACTTGGGCAAACGTTTCTTGCGTATGCCCAAGTGTTGACAGCCGACATAGGCAATTGAAACAATACTTGTTAATTCAGCTACCCGAAATCTATTTTCGTGTTGACAGCCGACATAGGCAATTGAAACATGTTCGACCCCCAATATGCTATGAAGTATTCATAGGTTGACAGCCGACATAGGCAATTGAAACATTCGTTCGATGAGGTCGCTTTTCACATCGGCAAAAAGGTTGACAGCCGACATAGGCAATTGAAACATAGAACTCGAATTTTTTTGCAGGTCTATTAAAATAGTTGACAGCCGACATAGGCAATTGAAACCAACTTCCCTTAAAATCAAGGGTGTTATGCACCCACGTTGACAGCCGACATAGGCAATTGAAACTTTGTTAACTTTGTATCCTTCTAACAAATAAGCAGGTTGACAGCCGACATAGGCAATTGAAACACGTTCAACACGCACGACGACCACAAGAGCACCGACGTTGACAGCCGACATAGGCAATTGAAACAAATGGAAAGTACTAACAAGTACGAAAACTGCCAAAAAAGTTGACAGCCGACATAGGCAATTGAAACTATAAAATCCTGTTGAGATAGCTTGAGGCTATATTCGTTGACAGCCGACATAGGCAATTGAAACGTTGAGGAAGCAGCAGCATTAACTACCAATTGCCCCTGTTGACAGCCGACATAGGCAATTGAAACTCCCGTTTTAATCACTGTCGAATCGCCCCCAGTGGGGTTGACAGCCGACATAGGCAATTGAAACGCAACTTGAACAACAATCCGAGAACAATGCACTCAGGTTGACAGCCGACATAGGCAATTGAAACCCCTCTATGCTGGACGTGTAAATCAGGCATTGTGTAGGTTGACAGCCGACATAGGCAATTGAAACTATTCGCCTTATAGTACAACGGATCAGGGGATTGAACGGATTGATTGTGAGGTATTTTGAGGGAATCGTGAAGACGCGATGATTATCGTCTGTAACGCACGGGATAAGGGGATTGAATGGATTGGTTGTGAGGTTTGAGATGCTAACTCATCAATCCGTTCAATCCCCTTATCCGTTGTACTAGATCGTAGAGACGCGATGCAAGAGACGCGAGGCATCGCGTCTCTACAGGTTGCATGATACCCGGAGAATGGAAACACGCCCCCTCAGAAAGAAGTTCAATCCCCGGAGCCAAAGTACTATGCTTCAATCAAACGTTGTCTAGCCAGTTGATAGCCGATATAGACTATTGAATGATTAAACTTTGCTCAAAACAAAAAAACAATCAAACATATACAAACCAATCCTTATCAAAATAAAACAGATTGAATTAGCGCATAAAACGGGTATCCTTATGCCTACCTATCAAGAACAACTCCTCAATCAACTCTGTGGTGTTTGGCAAAACGATCCTAGTCTTTCCAAAATGTTTGCCTAAATTGATGAACAACGCCACCAGAGTTTACCTCGTGATATATCCTTTTATTTATCATCTCATCATTCAGATTACCATCTTGAAGCTGACTCTAGCCATATCCCTCTGTTTCCCAAAAAGCCTCTATACAAATAGAACTCATTCAAAACCATGAATATCACAAAACATGAGATATGCCAGCCTGAAATTAAAGTAAAAGGCATAGCCATAGAAAATTTTAGAGGATATACCAACCTTCAACTGGCATTTCAACCAGACTTAACGGTTTTGATAGGAGAAAATGGGGCAGGAAAAACAGCCGTTTTAGATTGTCTCGCAGCGTTATTGAGGGTTTTTCAAGAACAGATACACTCTCTGAAATTTTAGTTTAGATTTTATTTTTGCGTCTTTTGCGTTTAATATAAAACTAAATTGACTCTAGCCATATCCCGCTGTTTCCAAAAAAGCCTCTCAAGATAAAACATAACGTCATGACTCAACACCTCACTGATGAAGATTACCAAAACAATAGTCTGATTGGCGTTTCTCGTACCTTTGCGCTGACGATTCCTCAATTACCACCGGCCTTATGTCAAGTCGTTGGGAATGGCTATTTGTTGTGCCGTATTGCTGATACCATAGAAGATGAACCCAATTTAACCCCACAACAAAAAAGACTCTTCTCTCAAGAATTTATTCAAGTCGTTGCGGGGGAAGCTTCCCCTAAAGCCTTAAGTCAATCCTTAGAACCCCTACTCTCCGATAGCACCTTAGAGGCTGAAAAAGATTTAATTCGCAATACGCATCGCGTTATTCGTCTTACTCACAATTTTACCCATCCACAACGTACCGCTTTACACCGCTGTGTGCGTATCATGGCCCAAGGTATGGCCGAGTTTCAGCAAAATACCAGTATGGCAGGTTTGAAAAATTTAGCCGAAATGGAACGGTATTGCTATTATGTGGCCGGCGTCGTGGGAGAAATGTTGACCGATTTATTCTGTGATTATTCGCCAGAGATTCAAAAGCATGAAGCCCGTTTGCAAAAACTCGCTATTTCATTTGGGCAAGCTTTACAAATGACGAATATTCTCAAAGATATTTGGGAAGATTATCAACGCGGCGCGTGTTGGCTACCACAAGACATATTTGAACAGGTAGGCTTTGATTTGAACAACCTCTCGCCAGGGCAGTATGAACCCGCTTTTGGTGAAGGTTTAATAGAATTGATTCGTATCGCGCACACCCATTTACATCAATCTTTGCAGTATATCTTATTGATTCCAAAGACAGAAACCGGTATACGCCGATTTTGTTTATGGGCTTTAGGAATGGCCATATTGACTTTGCGACGCATTTTAAAACGGCTGGATTTTGCTCAAGGGCAACACGTTAAAATTTCTCGGCGTAGTGTGAAAGCAACGATAGGCATCAGTAATTTGCTTACCCGTAGCGATACCAGTTTACGAGTGCTATTTTATTTATTGACGCGAGCGTTGCCAAATCGAAATTCTCCCAACTCCCCTTTTTTTCAAAACTAAGCTTTACCCATAAGTCGTTGTGTGTGAATGGTGAACTTTTGATAAGCCATTCACAAGTTTGATTGAAAAAATCAATGGCGTGGAATACAGGTTGTGGAATTGATAAGGAACGTGCATAAAATTCATCAATTACCTCGTATTCCCAACCATTTACGTATTGTGATATCAAGCGTTTCTTTATCAGTATGTACAACGAACAATTCACGTTTTGGATTGTCATGATGAAACTGAATGTAACTGTGCATCGCTTTTTTGGAATCGCTAAAAACATTGATAACCGCTATGTCATCTAAAATGCGTTTTTTGGCTTCAGAATGCGCTTTAATCGCTTCAATCAATAACCATTGTTTCGGATAGTGAGCCCGTATTTTTTCCCATTTCATAACTATCGCCTTTAATTTTCTCGTTAGGGACAACTCAATAAAATAATATACCCATAAAAATAATGTAGCTTATTTCTCATCAAATCACATTAAATAAAAAAGGGGTATATTATCAATTGGATACTCCCTTATCACAATTCCTTTTAATCAGAATTTGATTATAATACCATCAGAAGCGGGCAATAATACCCTACATTGAACAATGGGCATGTTGCCGGTGGGCAACAAAATAACAAGGCCCACCCGATATTAAAAAATTTGCATTTTATGACCAATCATTGTAAAATGCGCCCCTTCTTAATTTTATGCCGGTGTAGCTCAGCTGGTAGAGCAACCGATTCGTAATCGGTAGGTCGGGTGTTCAATTCATCTCACCGGCATATCCCCTCCTTTCTAACACCACATTCCCACACACCCTTAAGGGGTTAATCAAAAAAAAATCTCCTCAGTTATTAGACACTCACACCTCTTTCTTGGCGCATTTAGGCGATAAATCGCCTACTACACTCTCAATTCCCCTCCTTTCTAAAGCTTATTGATTAAATCAATCAATTCACAATTCACAATAACATCATTTTACAACAACCGTCTTCAGCTTGATTTTCGCATTAATAGGATATACAGTTAAATAATTAATAATTAATATAACCTTTGTGAAAAGCCTTTCAATATGACAGAAAATACTCTAAATCAGTCTGCGCCCCCGGCAAGTGAATATCAGGGGCAAAATCGACCTCTCTTACTCGAAAAATTACATCAGGATTTTGAAACACATCAATACCATTATCCGCTTTTAGAAAAACTCCTCTATGTCGTTACGCTTATCGTCATCATTGTTGCGGCTTATATGTTCTTTTTGATTTATGTGGTGACGACTGATATACATTATGTGACGGGTTATGTCAGAACTTTAGCCACTCAAATCGTGCCGCTATCTGAAGATATACACGCTATCAAAACGGAAATGAGTAGCGTTAGTCAATCCGTAAAAGAGTTATCCGATATCAAGGGCGAAATGATAGCGATGAATCAGTCTGTGAAAATCTTACCGAGTATTCAGCATGAAATCACAGCCATGAATCAATCTATTAAAGAGATACCCGCTATTAAAGATGAAGTGAGGAAAATGAATCAGTCAATGCTCCTGACAAATCAATCTATACAACAAGTCAGTCACGTTACCCAGCAAATGAGTCAATCTGTCGGACAAATGCGCGATTCTATAGATCATGTGAAAGATTCTATGTTGCAAGTCTCAGGAGATATGACAACAATGCAAGAATCTCTCGTGCTTGTATCTGCCAATACACAAAATATGCAAAACTCTTTAGAACAACTTTCAGGCAATTTAGGGAATATAAACAAGGATTTTAAACCTCTGGTAAAAAATTTAGACACCCTAGTCATTTTTCTGGATGAGATGAAAAGACACACGGGTATCATGAGTCGAGAGTTAGGCGTGATGTCATACGATATGGGAAGACTATCGCACAATATATCGCGCCCGTTAAATACTTTAAATAATATGATGCCAACACCTTGGTAATCAGTTTCACATTTGAAGCTTCGCTAAATACAGTTTTTGCGCGCAAAAACTTCTTAAGTGAAAATCAGTTTAATGATAAGTTATCAGTAAGTCCGTTCTTCGCTTGGTACACATCAGTCTTTTAACATTTGTTAGAGGCAAAAATAAGCTTAATCAGCCTCATCAGCCTTCTATTCTTAACTTTGCCTACTTATAAACTTTCATTAAAATCTTTGGCAGGGGGCAAGTTTGCCTCCATTGACATTTGATGGAATTTAAATGTACTCCAATAGATTTACCATATCCAGTGCCCAACCTATCCGAATCCTCTACATAGAAGACGACATCGTCACGGCCGCTCGTGTTCAGATGCAACTTGATCAATATGGGTATGTAGTTGATCTGGCTATGGATGGCATTGAAGGGCTTGCTAAGCTTGAAAACCAGCTTTACGATATCGTGGCCGTTGATTATCATTTGCCCGGTATGAATGGGTTGCAAGTCTTGCAGAACTTGGCTGCAAGCCAGTTTGCTATACCGAGTATTATGGTTACTGGGGCCGGTAATGAACGGGTGGCCGTTGAAGCGATGAAACTCGGTGTTGGCGATTACTTGGTTAAGGATACAGACAGCCATTATCTTGAATTGCTGCCAGCTGTTATTGAGTCTGAATTAGAAAAACGACAACTGATAACAGAAAAGCAGCGGATAAAAGAGGCCTTGCACGAACGGGATACCATTCTCGAAGCCGTCAGCTTTGCTGCCGAACAATTCTTGACGTGTGCCCATTGGGGTGAGCCTATTCAAAAGGTTTTAGCCCGTTTGGGACAAGCTGTGACGGCCAGTCGTGTTTACCTGTTTGAAAATCACCGGCATCAAGACGGTTCGTTACTCACCAGCCAACGCTATGAATGGGTTGCAAACGGCATCACATCTCAAATTGATAATCCCCTATTTCAGAATTTTCCCTATTATCCCCATTTGAAGCAGTGGGCTGACATGCTGACGCAAGGTTTGTCTATCTATGGTTTGACTCAAGACTTGTTCGGCTACAAAGCTGAAATCATGCAGGCTCAAGATATTCAGTCTTTTGCGATCATACCGGTTTTTGTCGGAAAAAAGTGGTGGGGGTTCATGGGATATGATGACTGTTTAAAAGAACGGGAATGGCCGCCGGTGGTGATTGAAACGTTTAAAACGGCGGCCAGTCTATTAGGCGCGGCTATCCAACATGAGCAAATGAACAAAGCACTGCGTGAAAGTGAAGCACGTCTTGCTAAAACACAACGTATTGCTCATCTTGGCCATTGTGAATGGGATGTCATCAATAATATCAGACACTTATCTGAAGAAAGCTGTCTTATGTTAGGTTTGCCAGCGGATAACCGTTTAGTGCCTAATGATATTTTCACGAATGCCATTCACCCTGAAGATCGTAAGGCCGTCAAAAAAGCGGTAGCCAAAACAATTTGCGCTGACAAACCTTATGATATTGAGTTTCGCATCATTCGTCCAGATGGACAAATAAGATACGTTCATAACCTCTCCGAAGTCATACGTGATCAGAATGGCAAACCGATCCGGTTTATCGGAACCCTACAAGATATCACAGTACGCAAACAAGCAGAGGCAGAATTACGTGAAACGACACAAACCCTGAGTGCCATCCTGAACGCCGCGACAGATTCCGTTGTGATGGCAGAGTTAGACACCACTTGTGTCATCATCAATCCCGCAGGCGCGGCAAGGCTTGACCGAGGTATTGATCAAGTGGTTGGTCAGCGTCTTTGTGAATTGCTTGCGCCAGAAGTTGCGCTCAGAAGGAAAGCGGTCGTCGATCAGGTGATTCTCACTAAACAGCCTATTCAGTTTGAAGATGAAGAAAAACAGAATATCTGGTTTGAACACAGTATCTATCCAGTGCTTGATGAGCAAAATTCGGTCACCCGTATTGCGGTTGTTTCCCGCGACATCAGTCAACATAAACAAACCGAAGAGGCCCTTAAAAAAGAACGTGATTTCATCAATGCGATTATCAACGCAGCCGGTAGTTTGATAATTGTGCTTGATCGAGCCGGCAATATTGTGCGTTTCAATCGGACTTGTGAGGAACTCACCGGTTATACTTTTGAAGAAATTAAAGATCGTCCTTTATGGGACTTTTTCATCAGCAAAGACAATCTTGAACCCTGCCAAGGGTACTTCAATAAGCTATTAACAACAACAGCTAACTCACCGCCGCTGCGACGTGAAAATGAATGGATCACGAAACATCAAACACGCCACTTGATCGATTGGTCTCATGCTGCTTTGTTAAGTGAACAAAATGAAGTTGAGTATGTGATTGGTACCGGTATTGACATCACTCAGCGCAAACAGGCAGAAGAAGCATTAGCCCGCACATTGGCAGAGCAGAAGGTTATTTTGGATAACTCGCTAGTCGGTATTGCCTTTTTAGCTGAAGGGAGACGATTTTTGCGCGTGAACCGCAAACTGGAAGAAATCTGCGGCTACACAGAAGAAGAACTGAAGGGGCAAACGACAGAAATCTTATATTGTTCCAGAGAAGATTATCAAAAAGTGGGCAATGAGACTTATCCCGAGATTGGAAAGGGGGCCACTTATGAAGGGGAACATCTCTTGCGTCGCAAGGAAGGTACGCCGTTTTGGAGTCGCTTATTGGTCAAGGCCGTCTCGCCCAACGATCTGACTCAGGGATACATTTGGAATCTGGAAGATGTGACTGAACAAAGGTGTGCTGAAGAAAATCAGCGTCTTGCTGCAACGGTATTTGAGACGACGACAGAAGGTATTCTCGTCACCAATGCTCAGAATCAAATTATCATGGTCAACCCCGCTTTCACGACGATTACGGGTTACACACTTGAAGAGGTGAACGGAAAAACGCCTGATATGTTGAAATCGGGATATCATGATGCCCCATTCTATCAAGAAATGTGGCAAGGTTTAGTTCAAACCGGGAAGTGGCAAGGTGAGATTTGGAACCGACGTAAGCAAGGCGAAATTTTTGTGGAATGGATATCCATTGTTGCGATTCGGGATAGCAGTCAGCAGATTGTACAATATGTTGCCGTTTTCAGTGATATCACTAAACGTAAACAAACTGAAGAATTGATCTGGCGCCAGGCCCATTATGATGCGTTGACCAATTTACCCAATCGGACTTTATTTGCTGATCGTCTGGATCAAGCAGTGCAATGCGCGAAACGTCAACAAGACCGTCTAGCGGTCATATTTATTGATCTTGATCGCTTTAAAAGTGTTAATGATACGTTGGGCCATAAAGCCGGTGATTTGTTGCTCCAAGAAGCCGCTCAACGCTTAACGTGCTGTGTCCGTGAATCTGACACAGTCGCGAGGCTGGGAGGAGATGAATTTACGGTGATTTTGCTTCAAATCGAAGACCTTTTGCAGGTCAAAGCGATAGCCGAAAGACTCCTCAATAATTTATCTCTTCCCTTTCAACTAGATAACCAAGAGGTTTCGATTGGCGGTAGTCTCGGCATCGCTTTTTTTCCAGAAGATGGACAAGATGTTGAAACCTTGCTCAAAAATGCAGACATTGCCATGTATAAAGCTAAGGAAGGTGGGCGTAATGCTTACCAATTTTTTACCCCGCAGATGAACGCCCAAATCACGGAACAAATGCTGCTAGAAAACGCGCTACGACGCGCCTTAACCAATAATGAATTTCTTCTGCATTATCAACCGATTATCGAACTGTCCTCTCAAAAGACTATTGGCATAGAGGCCTTACTTCGCTGGCAACCACCTATCGGCAATCAACAATTTCCAGAACAGTTTATGTCTTTAGCAGAGAATAGCGGTTTAATTATTCCCATTGGAGAATGGTACCTCACTGCTGCTGTCCAACAATTTCAAAAAGGGTACCGTTTTACCGATTGCTATCTAGCCATTAACGTCTCGGCCCGTCAACTCCAAACCTCACATCTTGTTGATCTTATAGTCGAAGTGTTGAAAGAAACCGGCCTATCCCCCCCTGTTTTAGTATTTGAAATTAGCGAAGACATTCTGCTTGAGAATTTGCCGCAAGCGGCGGCAACCTTATGTAAATTGGATGAACTAGGCGTACAAATAGCGATAGACAATTTTGGCAGCGGTTGGGCTTCCTTACAATCTCTCAGACAGTTACCCATCGATATCGTCAAAATCGATCCCTTCTTTATTCATCATATTAAAACAGATGATTATGATATGATGCTGACAGAAGCGATTATCAAACTCTCTCACAAGCTGAACATAAAAGTCGTCGCCGAAGGTGTGGATACCCAAGAACAACTCGCATTCCTAGAAGAACATGATTGTGATTTAGTGCAAGGTTCCTATTTCAGCAACCCTTTAAAACCGGAAGACCTTTTTATAGACAACTAATTTTCACGCAAAAGTATTTGCTTAGAAAAACTGTATTTAGCGAAGCTTCAAATGTGAAACGCTGATTCGGCTTTTTGTCGTTATGATTCTTATCCTTTATTATAAACAATCCTTGTAGTTATACCTTCACAATTTCAGCATAGTCTCTTCTATCCAGTTTTCGGCTAAAGTATTGATTTCTTGATAAGTTTTACCTTGTGAATCAATGACAGGCCCAATAACCACTTGGATAGTGCCAGGTTTTTTAATAAAACGTTTAGACGGCCAAAAATCCCCAGAATTATGAGCAACGGGCACAACCGGATAACCACTTTGCTCTGCTAACCTAGCCCCACCTATACCATAGCGTTTTTTTTCACCAGGCGCTAATCGTGTGCCTTCAGGAAAAATAATGATCCATAATCCTTGTGCTAAACGCTGCTTCCCCTGTTCAACAATTTGTTTCAAAGATTCACGGAGATTTTTACGATCGATAGCAATCGGTTGTAGGGTTGCTAATGCCCAACCAAATAGAGGTAACCATAATAATTCACGTTTCAACAACCAAATTTGTGGTGGAAAAATTTTTTGAAAAAGCAGTGTTTCCCATGTTGATTGATGTTTACTTAAAACTATTGCAGCTTGAGAAGGGATATTTTCTAATCCTTGAACTTGATAAGTCACTTGACAGGTTTTTTCCAACCACCAAATCACAAATCGCGCCCACCCCGTCATGATTAAATAACGTTGTTGAAATGGTATAGGTAACATCAGCAATGCTAAAGGGGTAAATACGAATAAAGCCAGAATCAATCCAATATAAAATAAGACAGAACGTAAAAATAACATATCAGTTATCAGTTATCAGTTATCAGTTATCAGTTATCAGTTATCAGTTATCAGTGAACAGTCATTACCCAAAAATGGCAATCCTGAAGGGGTTGAAGGGTGTCATTAAAAGTGATAGTTGTAGGGTGGGTAGAATGGAGCGCAGCGGAGTGATCCGAAGGGAAGCTACGCTAAACCCACCATTTGCTACCATTCGATCTAATTTTGTTAATTTTATGAATCAAAATATACCGCGACGATTTGGTGGGTGTAGCGAAGCTCTACCCACCCTACAAGACAACAAAACATCACTTTTAATTTAGACCTAAAAACGAAAGAACCTTAAAAATCAATGAGTTGGCTATTTTAAGACTCAAAAATAGAGCTTCGCAAAGCCAAATAACATCAAAAACTTGATAGTCGAGTAATATAATTCGATATTAAATACAATTGAATTGATGTGATAATTGATATTGAAAACGGATTATTCTTCCAAAAAATAATCAACAAAAGCGGCTAAATTATCATACACGGGCACATCTTCCAGTCCATCCAAATCACCCCTCAATGTTTGTTCTCCTTTACCCGTTCGCACCAAAACCGGCTGTGCGCCTGAAACAACAGCAGCTTGTAAATCGCGTAGCGCATCTCCCACAGCGAACACATTAGCTAAAGAAATTGATAAACGGTTAGCTAATTCGTGGAACAAACCTGGACAGGGTTTTCGACATCGGCAATTTTCTTGATCTCCATGTGGACAAAAGAAAATAGCCTCAATCTCGCCCCCCAACTCCGATAATTGTTTATACATTTTACCGTGGATTTGATTGAGATCATCCAAAGTAAATAAACCACGCGCTATACCAGATTGATTCGTGATCACCACTACCCGATATCCCGCTTGATTAAGACGAACAATCGCTTCTAAACTACCCGGGATAGGTTCCCATTCATCAGGACATTTAATATATTTATTAGAATCATAGTTAATTACCCCATCCCTATCCAGTATGACAAATTTTGGCATAGTTATCCCCCCGCTTGTTTCAATTCAATCAGCGCAAATCATGGCCATAAGAAGCCGAATCAGCGTTCTATAGATGTTAACATCAGTAAAACTCAAAACTGGCATGAACAGTGGATGTTCATCTTTATAGTTTTGTTCAAAAAACAGTTCACAAGTTCATAATTTTATATGTTTTCAGGCCTTTTTTTGGGCAACTTGGGCAACTAGACTGCGTTGGTGCATGGCACGATTTATCGCGGCCCTCTTCATAAAAATAATTTTAGGGCGAACCTTTGTTATCGCCCTTTTTAAATTATCTGAAAAGCTATATTTTCAAAAACGCCTAAATTTGCAACCGTGAAATATCCGCCACCTGCAAAAACAAATTACGCACTTTCTGTAAAAAGGCTAACCGATTAATACGCACCGTTTGATCTTCATCCATCACCAGCACGTTATCAAAAAAATGATCGACGGCTTCTCGTAAACTCGCTAAATGTTGTAAGGCCGTTTGATAATCACCTTGTTTCAATAACGGCGCGATTTTTTCATTAACCGCCTCCATTTCGTCATACAAGCGTCTTTCAGCAGCATGATTAAAATAGCTTTGATCCGGTTCATCGGGAAAAGACACTGAAGCTTTTTTCAAAATATTACGAATACGTTTATTCGCACTGGCTAAACTCTCCGCGGCAGGTAAATTGCGAAAAGCTTCTATGCCACGAATCCGGTGATCGGTATCTAATGGCGAAGTCGGACGACACGCTAAAACGGCATCAATACTATCAAAATGCAAACCTTGATCTTGGTAGTAACTCCGCAAACGTTCTAAAATAAAATCAAAGACTTGAGTATAGGCCTGTGCTTCTAGCACATTATCGGGATAGGCCGCTTGTGCGGCTTCCAACAAAAGATCGACATCCAAAGGTAAACGGCCTTCAATCATAATCCGTAAAACACTGATCGCGGCGCGGCGTAAGCCATAAGGATCTTTATCACCTGTCGGCGTTTGCCCGATCCCGAAAATACCTACCAACGTATCCAGTTTATCAGCGATGGATAACGCTTGCCCTAAGGCCGTACTTGGCAAGGTATCGCCCCAAAAACGCGGTTTATATTGTTCACGCAAAGCCTTTGCTACGCCAGCCGTTTCCTGATCACGAAGCGCGTAATATTCACCCATAATGCCCTGTAATTCTGGAAATTCGCTCACCATTTCCGTCATCAAATCACACTTAGACAATTGCGCGGCGCGGATACCTTGTAATTCTTCAGCGCCCAATTGTTGAGCAATCATGCCAGACACAGAGGCTACGCGCTTGGATTTGTCATATAAACTGCCTAGCTTGTTTTGGAAAATGACGGTTTTTAAATCATCTAAACGACTTTCTAACGATTTCTTCAGATCAAGCTCCCAGAAAAAAGCGGCATCGCTTAAACGGGGGCGCAGTACGCGCTCATTACCGGCTCGCACGACATCAGGATCACGACTTTCAATATTGCTCACGGCAATAAAACGCGGTAATAACTTATCGTCTTGATTAACAACATGAAAATATTTTTGATGGCCTTTCATGCTGGCAATCAAGGCTTCGGGGGGCATTTCAAGAAACTTGTCATCAAAAGTACCGGTTATCGCGACAGGCCATTCAACTAAACTGGTGACTTCATTTAACAAGGCTTCATCAATCACCGCTTCACCGCCTATATCAGCAGCGGCCTGTTCAACTAACAGACGCACGCGCTCATGACGAGTCGTAAACGTTGGAATGACATAAGCTTGTTTTTCTAAAACATTAGCATATTCAGAGGCTTGGCTTAAGCTAATCGGTTCAGGATGATGGAAACGATGCCCCCGCGTTTCGCGCCCACTGTGTATCCCAAAAATATTGGCCTCAATCACCTCATCACCGAATAAGATCACAACCCAATGTACAGGGCGCACAAATTCAAACGGCCAATCTCCCCAACGCATCCTTTTAGGAATTGGCAAAGCGGCTAAAGCACCTTCAATGATCTCAGGCATCAAACTGGCAGTCGCTTTACCGGGCTGCGTACTGCGATGAATTAACCAGGCCCCTTTTTCGGTTTCCAGTTTGCCTAAGTCAGTCACTTCTACTTTGCAAGAACGTGCAAAACCTAAAGCCGCTTTTGTCGGTTGCCCGTTTTGATCAAAAGCCGCTCTCAGCGCAGGGCCACGTCTTTCGGTTTCACATTCCGTCTGCATAGTCGCCACCCCTTTAATCAATACCGCCAAGCGGCGCGGTGTCGCAAAAGGGTTTGCAATATTATAATTCACTTGATTTTGCTCAAGAAAATGACATAAAGCCGACGAAAAAGCTTCAGATAAACCTTGTAAAGCTTTAGGGGGTAATTCTTCGGTACCGATTTCGACTAATAAATCGCGGGTATCAGACATCTTGTTTGCCCCCCATTGGAAAATTCAAAGCTTCACGGCGATCATAATAGGCTTTTGCCACCGCACGCGCCAAAGTGCGCACACGCAAAATATAACGTTGTCGCTCCGTAACCGAAATCGCATGACGGGCATCCAACAAATTAAAGGTATGAGACGTTTTGAGCATCATTTCATAAGCAGGTAAGGGCAAATCTTTCTCAATCAAAGAGTGGCTTTCGCTTTCATAAAAATCAAACAGACGAAATAACTCTGCTACTGGTGCCTGTTCAAAATTATAGGTTGACATTTCCACTTCATTTTGATGAAAAACATCGCCATAAGTGATACGTCCAAGCGGCCCATCAGTCCAGACTAAATCAAAAACGCTTTCAACGCCCTGCAAATACATCGCAATGCGTTCCAAACCGTAAGTGATTTCACCCGTCACCGGTTTACAATCCAAACCGCCCACTTGTTGAAAATAAGTAAACTGCGTGATTTCCATACCATTGAGCCACACTTCCCAGCCCAACCCCCAGGCCCCAAGCGTTGGCGATTCCCAATTATCCTCAACAAAACGGATATCATGCACCAACGCATCAAGGCCGAGCATTTCCAAAGAGGCGAGATACAAGGCCTGAATATTCAAAGGCGACGGTTTGATAACCACTTGATATTGATAATAATGTTGCAAGCGATTAGGATTTTCGCCATAACGCCCATCATTCGGGCGACGCGAGGGTTGCACATAGGCCGCACTCCACGGCTCAGGGCCGATAGCCCGTAAAAAGGTTGCGGGATGAAAAGTGCCCGCGCCCACTTCCATATCATAAGGTTGCAATAAAACGCAACCTTGATTTGCCCAATACTCTTGTAGGGCAAGAATTAAACCTTGAAAAGTTTTTGGTGATGACATTGTCAGTTATCAGTTATCAGTTATCAGTTATCAGTTATCAGTTATCAGTATTTTTTATAGGGCTGTGTGTATCTATCAAAATAAACTACCATGTAGAGTAGATAAAACAAAGCGTCTCTCTCAAAATAACTTAATAATCTATCAGTTTGTAAAAAAGGCTAGTGATCTGATTGATGTTAAATATTATTAAAGAATTAAAATTCAATCAGCGTGAAATATTGTTTTAGAGGGTAGTTGATATGTGCCGATCGACATGGGGCCATTGAACGCAGTTTGTTTTTTTATTTTTTTTAGAAAGTTTTTAGAAAGTTAGAAAGTTAAAAATTGCCTTGGGTTATCATTTATCGGAAATGTAGGCTGCTCCTATTATAGGAAATAGAACGCTGATTTAACTGATGATGGCCTGATTAACGCTGATTAATTATATAGCTCAGTTTTTGAGGCAAAAATTTTTGCACGCAAAAACGGACTGATGAGAAATCAGTTTAATCAGTCAAATCACTATTTGATCTTATCAAACCAAATAATCACCCAGATTGTAAGACTACGATTTTATAAAAAAAATGAGGGTTTTTCGGATTTTGGGGAACGCTATTTAGGCATTAACAGTTCATAATTTCATTATTGACTAATACAAGCGGCTTATGAAGTGCTATCCAAAATCTCTATTCCCGTCATTTAAAAAAAAATGGACTCATGGCATCAAAGGCTTTTTTGACTTAATGGCAACTCTATTAAAGCCATTTGTTTTATTAGTTTGTTCGATAATATTGTTGATAAACATCACTCAATATCAATAATATCAATGTGTTAAGAATTAAACTGATCATTTATAATTGATCATTGAAATGAATTGGACAATAAACGCTTGTGTTTTTTAGATAAGCATAAGATAATTGGCCGTGTTTAATCATCATAACCAATCTATTTGTCGTGGGATGATGCGTGGTATGGTTGCCCGACTGAACGTGTCTTCGTGATCAGTGTCACCCGACAGTGAAGGGGAGTAATGATTTGATTCCTTCCTTTTTCGTATTCTATTATTTATTATTCTATCTTGTTTTTATTGACAATGTGACTCGCTTGAATTGAATTGCTCTCGAATCAATGAATGAACAAAAAATTCTTATGGAATATAAGATTTTTTTTTCATTTATCTATCGGTGTTATAGCAGTCGTGTAATCATAACCGTGTGTATTTGGCCTAATATGTGCATATCGCCTGAATAGATCACTCAACAATAGATGAATATGATGATAAAATAAAATTCAGGTAGCTTGTAAAACTTATCTTTTCATCAAAGGGCGAGACAAGAAAGAGGGCAATATAAAGTATTGTTTTTATTGATAATACCCTCTATTCCTTCCACTAAATGGGGAAATTAGTGTTTGCAAGTTTTCTTTTTTCAATACAACGTCATTGGATTAGGAATTAAGTTAAAAACGCGCTTTGCACAAACTCATCAGTGATGTGTAGGTTGTAAAGACGCGATGCCTCGCGTCTCTTAGTTCGATGCCTCGCGTCTGTTAGTTCGATGCCTCGCGTCTCTTAGTGAATTGGTTAGTACTTAATTTTTAATTCACAAACTTATTAATGGAGTATGAGACATTATGACAGTGTTATTTTACCCAAAAGGCAAAATGCTTGCCATGCCCGTGCTAGTCGTAGCGGGCCTCATGCTGGGTGGGTGCGGTACCCCGACAAAACAGGCTGAAGACTGCTCAGCACCCTGCATTGCGAAGGCTGTTAAACAACAGCAAGCCTTACTATCCAGTAAGGAAAATGAAATTTCTTCTCTTCAAAACGCGCTTGACCAAGAACGGGCTAAGCGTACTCGTTTGGAAATTGCCTCCCGTTCTACCGGCGCTGGAAGTACCGGGGCAGGTAGTCTCCAAGCGGTCGGTTTACCACCGTCTGCAAAAGCCGGTGAATGTTATGCACGGGTGATTATTCCACCCAAGTATAAGCCTGAAACCAAGCGCGTCCTACAGAGAGAATCCAGTACCCGTACTGAAATCGTTGAACCTGCCAAATATACTTGGGAGGAAAAACGAATCACGGTCAAAGAACCGAGTGAGCGCGTTGAAACCATCCCAGCCAAGTACGATTGGGTGACTGATCGTGTCATGGTCAAAGAGCCTGGCGAACGCCTTGAAACCATCCCAGCCAAGTACGAATGGGTGACTGAACGTGTCGTGGTCAAAGAGCCTGGCGAACGCCTTGAAACCATCCCAGCCAAGTACGAATGGGTGACTGAACGTGTCATGGTTGAAGAACCAAGTGAACGTGTTGAAACCATCCCAGCGAAGTACAGATGGGAGAATAAAAAAATACGGGTGCAGGATGCTGTGACTGTCGATAAAAAAGTGCCCGTCACTTATAGAACGGTGACGGAAAGAGTCTTGGACAAGCCAGCCCATACCGTTTGGAAAAAAGGCTCTGGTCTGATCACCAAAATCAACGAGGAAACAGGCGACATTATGTGTTTAGTGGAGGTGCCAGCTACCTATAAAACCATCACTAAGCAAGTCATTGATCAACCCGAAAGAATGAAGACCGTAGATGTTTCTCCTGCTCAGTATAAAACAGTACGGACACGGGTTCTCGTCGAACCTGCCAAAACGCGTACCATTCCTATTCCGGCGAAGTATCAAACGATCCGCAAAAAAGTGCTGAAAAGACCGGCCCAAACGCGCACCATTCCTATTCCTGCAGAGTACAAGACGGTCCGCAAAAAGGTCGTGAAACAGCCCGCACAAACCCGTAAAATCGAAACACCACCGGAATACAAAACCCTTCGCAAAAAGGTGATGGTCAAACCACCCCAAACTCGTACCGTGAATATTCCGGGGGAATACAAGACGATTAAGGTGAAAGTGCTAGCCTCGCCTGCGAAAACCCGCGAAGTGCCTGTGCCAGCCCAGTACAAGACTGTCACGACGAAAACCGAAGTGGCTGCTTCCAGAATGGATTGGCGCCCAGTGCTGTGTGAAACGAATATGACCGCGAATAATATTAGACAATTGCAAATGGCATTGAGTCGTGCCGGTTATAATCCCGGTAGCATTGATGGTGAGCTCGGTGCTGGCACCCTGCAAGCCGTGGATAATTTTCAACGTCGTAAGGGACTTTCACGGGGCGGAATCACTTTTGAAACCCTAGATGCCCTTGGTGTTAGAACCAACTAAACATCAATCAAGCTGTCAAGATGACTGCTGCTGCCCTATTGGGCAGCAGTCAGTCCTCCATTCTCAAAACCTCCAACCTTCCCTTCCTAAGTACTGAACCATAAATTTTGATGTATTTTAATAGAAGCAATGTTTATTTGTAATTGCGGTAAAATACCTGTTTATTTGTGGTTCAGTACTTAATAAAGCACCAACAGTACTTTTAACGTTTTCAGGCTCATCGCTGATAGGTGCCATAATTTCCAATAATCCTCCCAGATAACTGAGTTTCAAAGAAGAAACCTCATCAAAATCGGATGCTATTTTGTTGAAACCTTCCCAACTCATACCATCTAATGTCACAACATGCTCCATTAAAGCGCCTGATTCTTTAAAAGTTTGTAAACTCATCAAATACCTCTATTTATCTCAAATATAAAAAATCTCAAATATAAAAAAGGATTTAAAACGGGTGAGCACGATCCAATCTCTTATTATATACAATCCTTGTCGTTAACGGTTTTAATCAAGACATGATTGTATAATTTTTTGTAATACACCAAGAATATTTTCGACATGATCAAGATAATAGCGAACGGTATCAATAATGAGCGTTTTATCAGATAACTTTAAAAACTGCCAATCTTCTCCTGTGGTGACACAACCATAAATCTCTGCAATCTCATTACCTTCTTGCTGATTAAAATGCTGTGCGCCTATCATCTGGGCCGCGCATTGCCCAATCCCTTCACCAATATCCTTTTTCTTAGCTTCAACTAAAGTGAATACAGGTGCTTGAATGGTATGAACCATCTCTCCTTTAGAGAATATAAAATCACATTCTCCGGTTAATCCTAGCGTCTTGTCAGCATCAAGTGTTTCTCCTGAATAGATGGAGAATTTGTGTTGGTTTCGTTTATACGTTTCAAACAGCAGCGGCATGACAATAAACTCTGAACGGGCTTTTTCACTTGATGAGGCTAATGCGAAATACAAACTCGTTTCTAAAGTTTCTTTCAGCCAGTCACTCATGGGTTCGGGTGTGATAGCCTCAAATAAGGCTTCTCGTTTTTCAATCACGCCAAACGTTTTTTTTACTTTCCGTAGACTAAAATCACTATATGCCATTGTTCTCATCTCCTTAAACTATTACTTGATGATCACGTTTTTAGTACTTGACATTTGTGATTATTGAATAATCAATGACTTAAGAATATACACAAGTATCCCTATTTTTAGATGCATTTAGTTACAAATTATAACTCATTGAAAAATAATAAAATATTCAAAAAAGTCAAGAAGAAGAAAACGTGATCAACGAGTATTTAGATATCAATTTACAAACTAAAATTTGTACTCCAACTTACAAACTCAAGTTTGTACTCCCAATTGACAAACTCAAGTTTGTACTCCAACTTACAAACTCAAGTTTGTACTCCCAATTGACAAACTCAAGTTTGTACTCCCAACTTATTTATAAAATAAATTCGGTACTCTATCGTTTTTATTGGCCTTTTTTTATCCATTTTTCAAACACTTGCCGAATTTCTGTGCTGGTTAAGACGCTGCCTTCGTATGGGGCATCAACAATGGTGTAAGCATGTAAAGGGGAACGGCCATCGTACCAAGGATCGGGGGAATCATAGCCTGTTCTGTTTTTTCCGGTGCGTATTTTGCCAATTTGTTGCCGTTTACGGGTTTCGCCTTGTTCTAACGCTTCACCTAATCCTTTCAGTGTGACACCACTATCGGGCATGACGCTTAATATGGCGCGTTGCGGATTAACTTGTATTCCGAGAAACACAAACCCTGGCGCTTGGCCTGCGCGCTTCGCGTCACCGCGTGCCCACGCTTTGAATAAGCTTGAAGTGGGCTGTTCAATCCATAAGGCCGGAACCGTTTTGAAGCCTTGCCCTGTGCTATCGGGTAAACGACATTCAAATTGTTCTGCCCGTTTCATATCCTTAAGGTAGTGTTGCCAATCTGCCTTTACAGCGTCTATTTCTGCCTGTAAATGATTGCACTCTTTAAAAAAATCAGGTGATTTGAGATCGTTACCCTCCTCCAGTTCAGCGATGACGGTTTCAATGAAAGCTAATCCCTCTGCTAACATGGAAATACTGGTGGTTTTTGGATCTGCCTCAGACTGACTGGCACGTTGCAAACATAAGATAAACAATGAATAGGGCGTTATGGGTTGCGCGGGATCAAGTACCGTTTCGCCTCTATCGACTTGACAAACATAATCGGCCCATAAGCTAAAAGACGGTGAGAGGGGGATGTCTTGCAAATGGAGACGCGCAAAATAAACACCAGAAATAGCATCTAAATCGGGATATAAATGCGTGATGATTTGTATTTCGGATAATGCTGGCCTGATTTGGCTGTGGATATAATCGGGATGATCGAGTGCCAGTCTTGCACTACAAGTATAAGGCGCTGTGGCATGATGATGATCGATCTGTCCAGGCCCAAAATGGTTACCCACATCAATGTATATTTTGCCCACTTCGGCGCTTGTCATGCTACCCTTATGTATAAAGTCGTAAGTCATTTTCATGGCGAATTATCCTGATGTCTATGATAAACACGGGCAAATAAGCGGCACAAAAAACCGAGTCTTCGTGGGACAACCCACCAAAATAGCCAAATAATCAATAAGAAAAAAGCGACGTTCAATCCAACAATTTGCCAAATTTGACTCTTTTCGACAAGACTGTGAAACACTTTGCCTAGCCCAAAATACTGGAACGGATAAAAGGCTAAAATCAAAAAGGCGATCAAGATTTGTCTACCAGCTTGCATTTTACGATCTATAAAGCCACTGATCGTCTTAATCTCTTGATCAACCACTTTATATTTGTTGTCAACCTCTAAACCTTGCCTCATTTTGTCTGTGATTTCAATACCTTGAAAATCCACCGTGACTTCATTAAAGCAGTATTGATTATGAAAAGCGTGGAAGTTTTCCAGCAGGTTGCGGCTTTTTACGCAATCCCCTAAATTGTAGTCGATCACTTCTTGAGAAAAACAGTCTAAACGGAAACGCTGATGGTAAACAAAGATATAAAGGGGATAATACAGACTTTCAACTTGTTTTTTACGCAGCAGCGGCATATTGTCATCATAACTGATGAAGGCGCAAATATCCCGTAACGCTAAAGCATTCCAGTAAGACCAAATTTTAATGCTGTTATTCGTCAATAACCGTTTCACGTAATGGGTATCATATTGCCACTTACGTTCACCGTGCCAACTCTGCCCTTCACCCGAAGTCGTGGCCAGTTCCAATAACAACATATCACGCATATTGGGATAACCATTTAACATCAAATGTTGGTAAGCATCAAGCTGGGGTGAGCCTTGTCCGTTAGTGAATTGGGTATAATCTGCTTTAGCGGTAAAATCTGGGTCCGTTATGGGGCGATTCCAAATAAATTCACTTTCACCAGATTGGATATTAGCCATTTGGGCAACCGTGAACAGTTTGCTGTAACGAGTATACCGATCCAGAATCTTTTCCTTATTTTGCCCCAACATCAATACATTCTGATTATTCTGATTATTCAATCCTAACCATTGACTATAAGCTAATTCCTCCCAGAAGCGTATGGTTTGCGTGGGATTATTCGCATTGCGTACCATGACTTGACTTGCCCCTAAGGGCCCGCCAGTATAACGTAATCTCCGGTTGAAGATATTGAGATCATCAAGACGCGGCGTACTCACTTGATCCGCTCTTTGAACCTGTTTTAATTTAGTTTTAAAAGCCAATATCCCCGTATTGTCAGCGAATAACCACAAATCAACCCATTCAATGGTGAAGACTAAGATTTTGTCTCTAAAATTAAGTTGCAAGGGATTAGTCCACCACGTTTCTGAGTCTTGTTTTTGAGTCAGTAATAAATTTTCTGGATAGGGACAAATTTTGCCATTAGGATTAAGTCGTTCTTTCAACACGGCTTTATGTTGTTGAGCAAACGAGTTGCCAGGGACACGATCCAGCCAAGTTTGACCAAACAAAGATTCGTGGGCATAAGGTGTAAAAATCGCTTTAGGCAAAAAAGTGCGTTGCAACTGCCGTTTAGGATAAGGATCAGTTTCCAAATATTCATGCAATTGCCAATTATGTTGTTCAAGACGGGGGTAACAGGCCTTAAATGTCTGGTAGGTGACTTGATGGCGCAATGCTAAATGGAAAATTGAGAAATTGTCTTTTAACTCAGTGCTGTCAGGATAGGGTGTTGTCATGTTGATTTAGATAACTACAGAATATAACTACAAGGATTATTTATAATAAAGGATTAAATCATAGCCTGAATGAGTCCGTTATATAGATTTTAATACCCGTAAAACTCAAAACTTTTGTTTACAGTGATTGTTCACAGATAAAGTTTTGTTCAAAAAACAGTTTTCGCAGCAAAACTTTTGCTACTCAGTTTTTCAGGCTAAATTTGGAGCTGGAATTTATTTTTCGGAATATCTATATGAGTCTCGTGAGCTTCGCTGAAAAAGTGACGATCTTATCCTTTATTATAAACAATCCTTGTAGTTATAGATTCGCAGGTGGGCAATACCCACCCGATTAATGATAACTGATAACTAGGTCGGATAAGAGAGAGCGGTTTATTTGAGCAAATAAAGAGATAATAGCACAATATTGGAAATAAAAAGTGCGATGGTCGTTCTGCGCCAAAACGCTACTGGATTTCTTTCCCGTAATGGAAATGGATTCGGATGAGACAGATCATATAAAAATTCAGAAAGCGATTCATAACGTCTGTTCGGACTCGGATGAACTGCTTTCTTGAGGGCACAATCTACCCACACGGGTAAGGCGGGGTTGTAATGACAAGCTGAAATATAATTCAACCGGTTATTCGCCGTTTCCATATTGGTTTCGCTGTAGGGCAAATGCCCAGTCAGTAATTCGTAGGTAATCACACCTAGCGAAAACAGATCAGAACGTGTGCTGCCGGTGAAACCACGTAAATATTCAGGGGCGGTATAGTTTCGGGTACCTAATAGGTTGATGCGCTCAATGGGAGTCGTGATTTCTTCAAGTCCTGCAATTTTGGTGGAACCAAAATCAATCAGTTTGATAATACCATGTTTATCCACCATAATATTTTCTGGTTTTAAATCTTGATGAAGCATTTCCATACGATGAAATGCCCGTAACCCTGATGCAATTTGCTCAACCATCGATCTCGCTTCACTCAAGGGAGGCTGGGGATTATCATGTATCCACTGGC